>Ga0114968_10000522_pt1 | contig 28598 bp, 29 predicted proteins | sample M_130807_EF_Meta_FD_87020 | JGI IMG/M metagenome (GOLD analysis project Ga0114968, IMG submission 87020) | Freshwater microbial communities from Lake Montjoie, Canada to study carbon cycling - M_130807_EF_MetaG | ecosystem: Environmental > Aquatic > Freshwater > Lake | place: Lake Montjoie... | reverse complement strand
TTTACACCTTTTTACATTTCAAACGCCGATTCTTTTCTAATATAAAATTACGAGTTTTTAACAAGTATTCCATTTTTATAATAATTATAAGTAGGAGTAAATCCAAAAGTGTTATTTTTACCAAAAATTTCAACTCTGTTATTTGGGTAGTTTTTTGATTCATTTATAGCATCTTCCTCTGACAATAATATAGTTATATCCTCCCATTCATTTCCACAAACTAATACAAAAACAAAATCCATTTATTTATAATATATAAGTATTATCTTTATATAATAATTAAAATAGGTGTAAATGAGAAAAGCTGTATAATATTTATACAAAATACTATTCTTCAATTATCAAGTTTACCTTTTTCTTCCGTACAATTTTAGGTTTTTCTTGAGTTTCTAAAGAGATTGGTTTAGTTTTTATTGATTTTTTAGGTTGTTTTTCCGCTTTTATTGTCTTCTTTTCTGACTTTTTACTATTAGTAGTTTTTTTAACAGGTTTTTCTTTCACGTGATTAACACTAATATAATCCATATTATTTTTATTCATTGTTTGTTTCTTTGAAAAAAGAGTATCAAAGAAAGAAGTAAATTTTATCATTGTTTTTGCATGACAGTTTGCAACTGATTTAATTGAAAACAATGCTGTATATGGTATCAATTCCCAATTCCCATTCATATGTATATCTTTTTCAAATAAATCTATATCACTCAAACTATGAATAGATTCTGCAATATTATTTAAATAAGACGACTCGTTTTTCATTTTAATATTGTTTGCAAGATAATTTTCATGAATCATCAAAGGAAGAATATCATTATTCATCCAAAATAATCTTTGTTTATCGTCCATTTCAATATTCTGAGACATGAATAATTTTGTTACTTCAAAAATATTAGAATTGGTTTTATCTTTTACATTTGCAGAATTACCAATATCAACATTTTTAATATTTTCACGTGATAATAATTCTAAATTATTTAAAATGCTACGTATGTCACAATTAGAATCTTCTATAACTTGATTTATTATTGTATCGTTTATTGATATAGAGTTTTTTTTTAAAATTGGTTTAACAAATTTAGATACATCATTTGAAGATAGTTTTTGAAATTTTATATCCAAACAATATGGTATCAATGGTTTAAGTGCTTGATCGTAACGATTGTTACAAGTAGCAATAACCGGTATTTTAGTTTCTTTCAAACATGTCACAACCGTTGATATAAACCCATAGTCATCATAACAATCTATATCGTGAATAACAAATATGTTTTGTTTGTTTGTAAATGACTTTGTTTTTTTTATAGACGGCAATACCGAATTTACAATATGATCTTTATCAGATTTTTCATCTGGATTTAAAGATATAGGATTCAAATTATATTTTTTAATTAATAATTCAACTGTTAAAGTTTTACCTATACCATTTGGTCCTGATAATAGAGCACATACATCTTTAGAATTTGTTTTTAATGGATACCAATTTTCAAACCAAGATTGAATAGAATTGATTGACGTCTTGTTACCTATTATATTTTCCAAATTTTCTGGTTTATATTTATGAATTAACATTGAATTTATTGATAATGTATATAATCAGAGTATATTATTAATATAATATTTTATTCATTTTTAAAATAAATTGAAAATAAATTTAAAATTATTTTATACATATATACATAGCCAGAGTAAAATGTTGACATGCAATCTTATGGGTGGATTAGGAAACCAATTATTTCAAATTTTTACAGTTATATCTTACGCTATAAAATATAAACATATGTTTAAATTTATTAGCGCAGAAGAACTAGGAGGAGACGGATGTACTAAGAGAAAAACTTATTGGAAAACATTTTTCTTCAAATTATCGGGCTTTTTAATAGATCAATATCCACATTTTGATATTGCTTATCGTGAACCAGGGTTTACTTTTAATGAATTTCCATACGATCATTTAAAAAACAATAATAATGTGAATATTATGTTGCATGGCTATTTTCAAAGTTATAAATATTTCCAAGATAATTTTCACGTAATTTGTCGTATATTAAATATAGCTGAAAAAAGACTTGATATTATAGAAGAAGTCGTAAAAAACCACCATACTTTGGATTTTTTGGAAAAAAGTATTTCTATGCATTTTAGATTAGGCGATTATAAAAATTTACCAGATTATCATCCTATTATGAGCCCTGAATATTATAAAAAATCATTACAATATATTGTTAACAATTTAGATTATACCCCAAACGTTTTATATTTTTGCGAAGATGAAGATCTAGAAACAGTAAATGAAACAATTCAATTATTAAAAAATGAATTTCCAATGATTGAATTTGAAAGAGTAAGTAATCAGTTAGATGATTGGCAACAAATGTTATTAATGTCATGTTGCAATCATAATATTATTGCAAATAGTTCATTTAGTTGGTGGGGAGCATATTTTAATGTAAATCCTACGAAGATTGTATGTTATCCTTCAGTTTGGTTTGGACCTAAAATGAGCGATGTAGATGTAAGTGATTTATTTCCGGAAGATTGGATGAGAATGTAATATTTATATATATAGTTATATATATTATTTAAATATTTTAATATTTAAATATATAATTTATTGTAACATTAATGAAAATAGCTGTATTAGATAACAAAAACGAAGATATTGGCTTAAAAATTTTATTTCCTGAAGCAGATTATTATTATTGTTCAACAACAAGTGATAGATCTGAGAGTTATTTATATTATAATTTTCAACCTAGATTAGATACTCAAAATATTACTGATGCTAATTATGACATATTATTTGTAATTATGCCTGTAAGACATGTTTTAAATGATGAAGAAGCAGTTAGAGATATTAGAGGCAACTATGAAAACATTATAAAACCTATAATTTTTAATAATAATTTTAAAATTCTGGCATTTTTTGACAATGAAGATTATGATGTTAATCCTAATAAATATATTCAACATCCAAACATACACTTTTTTAAAAGAAATTATGATAAAAAAATACACTATGAGAATAATGTATATCCATTCCCATTTATAATGTTTGGTAATACAAGTTTAATAGAAAAAATTGATAGAAATTTAGTTTCATATGACGATTATTTTTCACAAAAGATAAATCGTGTGTTTTATACAGGTGGATTATATCATCACAAATGCACTGAATTTAATGTTGATGTAAATAGAATTGATATGTATAATCAAATTCAAAATTTTATTACAAATACAGGACCTATCCCTAATGACTTATTTGTTGATTTTATGAGGAAATCCAAGTTTTCTATTGATTTATTAGGAGCAGGTAATCCGAATATAAGAACATTTGAAATTTTGGTTTCAGGTTCATTATTATTGCAACAAAAAAATGACTTGGTTTGGCCATTTTCTGAGAAATTTTCTGATGAATGCTACTTTACAAATGGAGATGATTTTTATTATAATTTACAAAAACTAACTAGCAATGATGAATTATATAAAAAATGTTTAAATAATCAATATTTAATTATTAATAAATATTTTAATAAAGAATGGTTGAGACAGTATATAATATATAAAACTTTTACGGCGCTTATAAAATGATATTATTTATAAATATTGTCTTGTTCAATGATGTAATTTTTTGTTATTACCCAAATATAATTAATGTATAATTTTAACTTAAAATTATATATACATTAATTATATATATATGAAAAATGCAAATTCAAATATTATATAATAGACAATATATACCCTTTGATTTATACATAAATTCTATTTATAAAATATTTACGTGCAATGAGTTTTTTATTTCAAACAATTATGAAGTTGAATTAATTAATGATACATGTAATTTAAATAAGGATGTAGATTTTTTAATTTTATTTTTAAATGATATTGTGCTTATTTATGATTTAGTTCTTAATAACAACACTAAAGTAATTTTTATAAATCCTGATTATATACTAAATTATTCTCAAACTGATTTTAATATGATTAATCATTATGTTAATCACATAAATATTCAGAATACATTTATCTGGGAATATAATTATTTAAATATAGATTATTATAATAATAATTTTGATAATAAAAAGTATTATTTTATTCCACTTTTATACAATGATTATTTAGAATATATTTATAATGAAAATAAAGCTAGTATATCTCACGATAAAAAACCAATAGATGTTTTATTTTTTGGTGCAGTAGATCCAGTAGGTCGTAGAAAATTAATATTAGACCAACTTTCAACAATTTGTAATGTATATATTATGTCTGGTGTTAATAACATACGTCATTATATTAATATTATTGAAAATAGTAAAATTGTTTTAAATATCTATTCAAAAGAAAGTAATATGCCTTTTGATTATTATAGAAACGCACTCTTGTATTCAAATAAAGTATTTTTAATTAGTGAAAAAAAAAGAGATATAAATTTAGAAATACAAAATGACCTATTAGAATTAAATGATGTATTGATTGAATGTAATTATAATGATATATTAAATACTGTAGAGAGCTATTTAAAAAAAACTGAATATGAAATTGAATCAATAAAACAAAAAACATATGAAATCTTTAAAAAAAATGATATGGATAAATGCGTTGTTAATTTTTTTCAACAATTACAATTATAATTATATTTATATTTGATAAAAAGATATAAATATTTACTAGATAGTATAATTTAATATACAAATATGTCAAATTTACCGCTATTTAAAGTATTTATGTCAGAAGATGTTTTGAAACCTTTAAATGATGTCATAATGTCAGGTTTTATAACCCAAGGATCACAAGTAGAAAAATTTGAAGAAAAATTGACTGAATTTTTTGAAAATCCTTATTTACTTACATTGAATTCAGCTACGTCTGGATTAACACTTGCTTTACGACTACTTAAAAATTCTAATGAACAAATAAATTGGCCTGGTTTTGATATAGAGAATGACGTAGTATTATCACCGGTACTCACTTGTTTTGCAACAAATGCATCCATCTTAGCAAATAATTGTAAAATAGGTTGGATAGATACCGATAACACAAGTGCAAATGTATGTATTAATGATATTAAGAATAAATTAAATGCTAATACAAAAGTGTTGTACATAGTTCACTGGGGTGGTTATCCCGTAGATTTAGATGCATTAAAAGAATTACAAGAAGAACACTTAATCAAATATGGATATAAATTTATGATAATTGAAGATTGTGCTCATGCATTCGGTGCAGAATATAAAGGTAAAAAATTGGGCAATCATGGAAATATTTGCGTATTTAGTTTACAGGCAATAAAACATTTAACCACAGGTGATGGAGGTTTGCTGATTATTCCTGATAAAGAGTTATATGAGAGAGCTAAATTATTAAGATGGTTTGGTATTGACAGAGATAAAAGAAATTATAATAGAAAAGATTTTAGATTAGAAAATGACATATCAGAATGGGGATATAAATTTCATATGAATGACATTAATGCAACTATTGGTATATATAATTTACCACATATGAATAGACTTTTAGAAAAAAATAGAACAAATAATGCATATTTATATGAAAAATTACAAAGTGTAAATGATATTGAATTATTGGAAAATAAAGATGACAGAAAAAGCGCTTGTTGGTTATTTACAATGAAAGTTGAACGGAAAGACTTGTTTAATGCAAAAATGAAGGAATACGGTATCATGACAAGTCAAGTTCATAATAGAAATGATCTAAATAGTTGCGTATCTAATTTTATTTGTGAATTACCTAATATAACAGAATTAGAAAAATCGTTAATATGTATTCCAGTTGGTTGGTGGTTGAATGAAGATGATCTAGAATATATGGTTGAAAAAATTAAGGAAGGTTGGTAACTAAGTTTTTCATCTCCAAATTCAACATATTATATTGTTCTATAAATTTTTCATAATCTATAAAATATTTTTTTAAATGACATATTGTATCATCCTGATTATAGGGATAAAAAAATTCAATAGGGGTAAATACAGGCATATTTAATTTTTCATTATTATATAGATATTCTTTCCATTCGCATAATTTTAAACAAAAATTACACATAGTAACATTACCTCCAGTATGATAAAATAAGTTCACATTTTTTTCAGATATATCGTTTATTTCAATGCCACTTAAAAATAAAATATACCCAAATATAACTTGATATATCCATAAACTCTGTAATTTTATATTAAAAATGTCATTTATAGTTTCAAAAGTATTAAATTTATTTAATATTTTTTGAATAGAATATTTTGAAATAATCCCGCATGAAAAATCAGGCACAATAAAAAAGTTATTTTTATAATTTTCTATTATTTGATAATCATGCATTTTGTTTATAAAATTTTGTTGTATACTTTCATCTTCAGTTTTAATACTTTCTTCAAGGTTCCATTGTTTTGATTTAAAATAAAACGCACACAAATAACTATCATTTTTTTGTTTATTTAAATTATTTATCAAGTATTCTTCAAAATAATCCATGAACATTATATAATCATCTTCAATAAAAAAATGGTAATCAAAATCCATGTTGTGACTAATACCAGTAAAAAATTGTCCATAACTAATTCCGATATTTTCACATTCTATAATTTTAATTTTATTTTGTATATTTGAAATTTCAATATTATCAAAATTATAATAATCGCAATATTCATTATCTTTGTCATTCTCATTTATTTTTGGTTTCATAATCGTAATCTGTGTTATATTTGTTTTTATTTTATTTAATAGAGATAAATTATATTTCAAGTAATTGTTTTTGTTCATACATCCATATTTTGCTGCATATGTGCAAATAATTAAATTTGTTTTCATTATTATAATAATATTGTTATAATTTTATATTATTATAATAATATAATAATATAAAATTATAACAATAATTTTATATTATAACTATATGTTGATATATGCATATAACGAAGGAGCGGGTTTTGGCAATGTAGTTTTTGCACAATTTGCCGCGATATTATTTGCGATATTATTTGATGGCACATTAATTAATATCGCAAATAAAGCTGATATGGACGAATTCAAAAGTAAAAGTACAGAAATAGACGATGAAAGCTTTATAAATATTATAAATGAAAAAATTAACAATAATATAACATTAATAGATCCAAATTCTAATTATTTTTTAAACGGTTATTATCAACATGATGTGTTTTATAATTTATATAAAACACAAATTATAGAATATATAAAAAAATACCCAGATAATATATTACATACTTCACATTATTCTGAACCTTTAAAATTAATAGATGTTGTTAAAAATAATAATGATAAAGTGTATGATATAGCTATTCATATAAGACTTGATGATTTTATTGGGTTAAATTGGGTAATGAATCCAAATAGTATAAAAGAAGTAATAGAAAGTTTAAATATAACTTCTGAAACAAAAACTTGTCTATTATTAAAACCTCCAAAAAAAGATATAGAATTCAAATACATATCTTATTTAAAAAATATTATACCTAATTTAGTATTAGAAATCAATCAAAATATTATGATTGATTATAATATAATGAGAAATGCAAAAATATTAGTATGCTCATGTTGTACTTTTTCATGGGTAGCATCATTTATGGCAAATGATAATCAAATATTATATTTTCCAAATTATTCGTCTAGATACATTCATGAAACATATAAAAAACCACACAACAGAGTTACATATTACGATTTTGAAAGGTGTACAGAATCCCAATTAAATTATATTTTATACCAGTGAAGATTTGAAACCGCGCCCCTGCGTGGTGCTATGGTTCAAACTGTAACTGGTAACTTACTTGAAGTTTCATCCGCTGAGCGGATTGAAATCTTCAATTGTGTAAATGATTTAATGTTGTTTAAGTAGTTTTAAAGGATTATGATTTAATTCTTCAAAGGTTTAAAATAATATATTTAGATACTTGTAAAATATGAATACGAACAATGATTCAAACCGTAAAAATATATTATTCATTGCTGATTATTTTTTCTTCAAAAATATAAATAATAAAGCTTATTACAATTTTATAAATTATATTGCTAATAATAGTTATCATAATGTAAAAATAATATATACAGATCATAATAAAGAAGATGCACTAAAGGAAACTGTTTCATTTAATGCAAATATACTAATATTTTTTGAAATAAATGCATTTCAACCTCATACAAAAAATTTTAGTTTTGTATTTGAATTAAATATACCTACATATATTTTCCTAGACGATTCATATTACATTTCATCTATTACATCAAAATGTGAATATGTTAATTCATGTACAGGAATTATATTTTGGTATAAAAATAAGAAAATTATAAATTCATATAAAAAAAAATTTCCTACCAAACATATTTTAAATTTTGATTCGCGATATGTAAATACAGATGTTTATAAGGATTGGGGATATCAAAAAGATATTGATATATTAGTTTATGGTAATATATATAGTATTTATGATTATAAAAATGAAGAAATAGAAACAATTCAAGATTACATCAAAGAATATGAAACAACTATGAATACAATTATTGATAGTAAAATTGATTTTTATCCATTAAGACGTAAATTAGTTGATATATTTCAAAAAAATTCAAATAAATTTAATATAGTAATGCTTGGTAGTTCATCAACTCACAATTCTACCATTGTAAATGAAGAATTATCAAAATTAATAAATCGTTCTTATTTAACACTTGCATGTTCATCTATTGCAGATGTATTATTACATAAATATCTGGAAATATCATGTTCTAAATCTGTTATATTAGGCAATTACCCATCTGAATATAAAGAATTATTTGATGGTAATATTATTGAAGTAAATGAGTTTATGAATGAAAAAGAAATTATTGAAATTATTGATAATGCATTAAATGATAAAATTAAACTAAAAGAAATGAGTAATGTGTTATATGAAAAAATCAGGCTTGATCATGATCTACAAAAAGCTGTTGATAATTTTAATAATATAATTGATATAATTGAAAATAATTTGTAAATTAAAAATTTATTATAAGCACGAACCGGTTAGCGGTCTTGCATTTTCTAGTCTAAAAATTATCGGTAAATCAAAGTTATTATTCCACACTAAAAAAATAATAAGTCAAATAGTAAAAATTATTCACCATATTATTACACCTTTGCACGACAATGCATCAGCACATAAAAATGATACTATACGTGAATTAGTAAATAAACATAACAAATTGTTATATAGTGTTCCATATCAACATTTTAGCAATGCAATTGAAAATTATTTTAGTATGTTAAAATCAAAATTACAAAAATTTAGCGGATTGAAATATGCGAATTTAAGAGAAAACATAACAAAAGCAATAGAAATAATACCGAAAGAATATTTATAAGAACATCATAGAAGGTGCTTATAATAGGAAAGAAAAATATATAGCAAAGAATAAAACTCGCAAAAACCCAAAGAAAATGTATCTATAATGGGCGTTTTAAATGTGCAAAGGTTTAAATTTATTTTTACATATTACTTTTATCAATTGTAAAAACTATATCATCATATTGATTTTTATTTTCTCTTAAATCATACACTTTAATAAATTTTTGCAGATTTTCAGGAACTTCATTTGATAAATCTTTAATCCAGTCCCAAGATTGAACGTCTTCAATAATTAATATACCGTCGTCAGTCATTATTTTTGAGTATAATTTTATAAATTCTTTCATAGATTTTAAACTATGAGGACCATCGTCTAACATAAAATCAAATTTAATATTTTTATTTAAAAAAGCTTCATTAAAAAAACTTTCTTCATACGCATTTGTTGATGTATATAATATAATTTTATCATTATTCTTAATCCCTTCCCACATTCTATCAATGTGTAACATATCTACGCCATGAACAATTGCATTTGTAAAAAAATCATTCCATAATTTTATACTTCCTCCTTCCCATACACCAATTTCTAAAACATTTTTAGCTGTATCCTTTTTACTATAAAGTAATTTTTGATATAGATCTAAATAAGAGTGCTGAGTATTTTTATCAGTTCTTGAATTATCAATTATATCTACCAATCTTGACATTATAATTTATAAATATTTTATAAATTATAATTATTAACGAAATAATAGTAACAATATTATTTTATTTTTTATTTTATATATTTCATCTCAACTCCAGCAATTTCAAAACTAGATTTTTCATAAAACCCAATGTTTTTGTCTAAGCAATTTAAAATAACTTTATAACATTTAAAATCTTCTATACCAATTTTCACTAATTCTTTTATTATTTTTTTACCTAGACCCAAGCCTCTATATTTTTCACTAATTATCACATCTTCAATTTGTCCAATTGGATTATTATGTAATTTTTCTAATTTAAATATAGTTCCTGCACCGATTATTTTATTTTTATTGTTATTAATTATAATAATTTTTATTTTATCATTTTGTTTAATATAATTCTTAAAATAATCATAACTAACATCTTTTTTGTAATTTGAAAACTCATACATTAAATCAAAATAATCATTGAAATGATCTTCTTCATCACTAATTTCTTTTATATAAAAATTTTCCATATGTATATAAAAGAAGTATTTTTTATATGTTTTACACTTATATTAACATGAACCAAATATACCATTTGCCACAAAACCACTCATACCTAGCGTAGGTATATCAATGTATTTTGACGGATCGGTTTGTGAAATGTATACAAACATAAAATTTTCCATACACATTTGTGAAAAGTAGATTTGATTTTGATATAATAATAATAAATTGTAAAAATTGTCCATTTCATTTACCGATAGTTTAAATAAACAAGATGTACATGCATTTTTCCATAACTTTTCATCAACAATTTTTACAACATTTTTATCATTATCATAGTCCAAATAATTAAAATTGTCATCTAAATAATATCTTCCACTAACTTTAAAAATAGACTTTAGGTTTGGAATTGTATATTTTAAGTTTCTAATTTCTTCTAAACATCTCAATAAATAACAACTTTCACCAAAACTTTTCTCATGCCGTATTTTACTAACAAACTCTTTGTTTTTACTTTCATTGATAACTAAATCGCAAATAGAATTAAAATAAATTAATTCATCGTCGGAAAAATCACTAATATCTATAAAGATAATAAATGAGTCTGGAATTTTTTTTAATGTATCTAAAGTATTTTGTGTTTGTATAAATCTTTCACTTCTATTATATACAGAATTTGGTAAATCTATCACAGATGTAACAATGATTATGTTTTTAACAGTATTCATATTAAATACATATAATACATGTATTTAATATGTTTTTCATTAAATATATGGAAAGTTCTTATCATATCTCTTCTAACCATTCTTTATTTTCTAGAGTCCATTTTACAGTCTTTTCTAAAGTTTTTTCAAAATTAAATTTAGGGTTCCAACCCAATTCGTGTAATTTTGTTCCATTCAAACCATATCTTAAATCATGTCCTGGTCTATTACTATGAAAATCAACCATTTCATATATTAGTTCTTTCCCGACATATTTTGAAATTAATTGTGCCAACTCTAAATTAGAAACTTCTTTTTCACCAGATATATTGTATTTTTCTCCAATTTTGCCATTATTAATTAAAAATAATACAGCACTTGCTATATTTTGCGCATGAATATAAAACCTAGTTCCTGATTTTATCTTATCTGGATAAGAATGAATATGTATCATTTCACCATTTAATATTTTTTTTATACACAATGGTATAAATTTTTCAACATGTTGTCTTTCTCCAAAAGCATTCATTACATTTACTGTCATTAAAGGTATTTTATATGTATTTTCATAAGCAACACATATATTTTCTGCAGCTGATTTAGAGGCAGAATAAGGGTTTGTTGGATTATGTCTATCCCATTCTTTATACAAGGTATCATTTAATGCAGGACCATAAACTTCATCCGTACTAAAGTTAAAAAAGATCTTTAGTTTGGGTAAAGCTCTTGCCCATTCTAATAAATTTACAGTACTAATTACATTATTTTGAATAACTTGTTTTGGGGTTCTAATACTATTATCCACATGTGTTTCTGCTGCCATATGAACAATATAGTCAATATCCGTACCAATTTCTTTTTTGATTCCCTCTGATATATCATTACATAAATCTAGTGTATAGGTTTTTACTCGTTTTGAATATAATAGTGTGTTATTTCTTAATCTCTCTAATCCCATACTTGCATATGTTAATTTATCAAAAATAATTATTTCCCAATCTGTATTTTTATGAATATATTCTGCAAAATGATGTCCTATAAAACCACAACCTCCAGTTAATACTATTTTAACCATATTATTTTATAATTAAACCATTTTTATATTTAAACCATTATTAATATTTAAACTATTTAAATATTAAAAATAATGAAATAGTATACATGTCAAATATTGTTGCATTCCTTTCAAATAAACTTACATTGCGTGGAACCGAGGTAGCTATTTTTGATTATGCTCATTATAATGAAAAAATATTAGGAAATAAAAGCGTTATTATTACTAGAGATTATGAAAAAATTAAAAATGAATATGATGTAGATATTAAAGCTTATAATAAATTCCATGATAGATTTAAGATTTGTTATTATCAAAGTCAAGAAGATATAGATAATATTATTTCAGATAACAGTATATCTCATTTATTTATTATAAAAGCGGGAGGTTGGGATGGTCTTATAACAACACGATGTAAAAACATAATACACTGTGTTTTTACAACATGTCAACCGCATGGAGAAGTATACACGCCTATAGGTCAAACTGTTAATAATTTACAAGGAACCAATTATCCTGTTACGCCTCACATGGTAACGCTTCCAAATTGTAATGATGATTTAAGAAATGAATTAAACATACCTGAAAATGCAATTGTTTTTGGAAGATATGGTGGCAAAGAATCTTTTGATATTTCATTTGCACATCATGTAATTAAAACTATATTAGAAGTTAGAAACGATTTATATTTTATCTTTATGAATACAAACGTATTTTATCAACATAAAAATATAATTTATTTACCAGGAACTAGTGATATGGTTTATAAACGTAAATTCATTAACACAAGCGATGCTTTATTACATGCTAGAGATGGAGGCGAAACTTTTGGTTTGACTTGCGGAGAGTTTGCTATATGCGAGAAACCCGTAATAACATATGGTAAATCACATGCAAATGAACATCTGTTAATATTAAAAGAAAAAGCAGTTATTTATAATTCATTTGATGATTTATTCAATATTTTAAATACATTTACAAAAAATAAATATGATATGACAAATAATGGTTATATGTTTTATAATCCAGAAAATGTGATGAATATTTTTAAAAATATTTGTTTAATATAGTATTTTCTTGCAAATGTAGGAATATTGCATTAATTGATGCAGACGAATTTATTTGTTTACCAAATAATCAAGATATGAAAATAGAAGATTTTTTACAAAAATATAGTACAATAACTATGCAAAGTGTTATTTTAACAAATAAGAATGATAACGATTTGTTAAACAACAATATACTACAACTTGCCAAATATGTAGGTGAAGATAAATATACAAAAACTATATTAAACACATGTACAATTTATGAAAATGAATTTATCGTAACCCCTCATGATCACCCAAGTGAAAAATTAATGAACAAGGACGAAATAATACACTATCATTGTTGGATGAATCAAAGATACGAATATAATGAAACAATGCCAACTTTTGATATATCGAAATATTTATGAATAAGTGATAAATATTATCCATGACATTTTAATACAAAAATGGAATTATTGCGTTTAGTAGTAGTTTAATTTATATATTTTATATATAAATTAATACTTCAAAATAAATGGAAATTAGAAATGATACAATTGTATTTGGTCTGTGTGGCAATGGTTTTTTTTCAACGTGTAGTTTGATATTAAATCATACAATAGACTTTTTTAATAAAAACAAAAAACTTCCACGCTTAGTTGACTCTAGTAAAATGTTTGGTGTCTACAAACTCCACGATGATCAAGACATTTATAAAATTTGTTTTTATGAAAAAGATATTGATATAAAATATGATTCTGAGATTTCCTGTTCAAAAACTAATCTGGAACCTCAGTTTAGCGATTATAAATTATTAAATTTTGAAAAAGTATCACCATTTATAAAAAAATATTTTAATCCTACCAATTTTATTACTGAAAAAATTGACTATCTTGAATCTAAATATAATATTAATTATAATAACAATTATTGTGGAATTTTTTATAGAGGAAATGATAAGATATTAGAAACTCAAAAACCACCATATGAAGAAGTTTTGATTAAAGCATTAGAATTTAAAAATAATAACCCTGATGTTATATTTATTGTGCAAACTGACGAAGAAGAGTTTCTACATTATTTTTTAAATCATTTTTCAAATTCAATTTATTTTAAAGAAATTCCTGTAATTAAAAATTCCATGACTACTGTGGCTAGATCAATAGAGAACAATTTAAATAAATTAGATATATTAGGTTATTTTATAGCATCTATATTCGTACAATCTAAATTTAAAAATATAATATGTAGTTCCGGAAATTGCGAAATATTTATCATGTTTTTTAGAGAAAATGCAAATGGTGTTATTCAATATTTAAAAAAAAACGAATTCATTCATGGAAGTAAAAATATTTTTTACGATCCAAATGAAACACAAATTTGGTTTTAAACCATTGAACTATAATCACGAAATGTCTTTTTGAATTGTTGATTCTTCAAATCCAAAATTTGATCCTTGTATAAAAAAGGTATTCATAGACCAATAATGTTTGAAGTCCAATGTATTTTCAAAGAAATTTGTCATATAATAATCCATTGGGGCATCATAAATTGGATTATTGTTCAAATAATTCAAATATTTAACAATACCACTATAATTCCATAAAAAGGAATCTGTGCATCTAGTATGAAATTTTCTAATTAATCTAAATGTATCATTTTCGTTTGTTATATCTTCAATATATGAATCTGGTAAATGTGTTATCTTATTTCTATAAGGAAGCGGACAATCACAATATGGTTTTGTAAAATATTGGTTGTTTTCTAAATCAGAACCAATATGTATAAGATCCCAATTATCCCTTTTATCATATACACAATTTATGAATTTGTCTAACTCGTCAATATTGTCTTTCATAATTAATACATCACTTTCAAAAATAAAAAAAATGCCATCCGAGTAATTTTTATAAATATGTTCCAATACAGCCTTATAATTTAAAAACAATGAAATCTCTGCTTTTTTCATACCACTAACTCTAAATCGCTTAATAATATTTTCTTTTACATGTTTGTTCAATGTTTCATCCGTAATAGTCTGTTTGTATGTTGGGCATATAAATTCCATGTGATAATTCTTGAATCCGATATTTTGGAAATCATTATTTAATCTTTCAAATCGTCGCATTTCAAATTCCGGAGAAGCGATAAAAAATGTTTTTGTAATTAATTTGTATGGTTTATGAAATATTAAATTTTTTACATCTTTTACGATTGATTCAATATTTCTATCTAGGCAATTATTTTTATAAACTGGTTTATTCACTATTTCAAGATATTTATTGTCATCATTCACAATATGAATAATTTTGTTTATTACATTTTCAGTTTCAGAAATATCACGTAAATTAATAAAACGCTCTTCATTAAAATAATCACATACATTTAATGACCCCCAATAAACAGGAATATTTCTTGAATTAAATCCATGTAAAATTTTTTCAGTTATATAAGTTTCTCCTCTAGAATTTTCCATTGATATTACAAATTTATATTGAGATATAAAATCAATAAATTCTTCACTATCATATTGATATTCAACTCTCTGAATATTATTTTTGTATGATCCTCCATAATCAATATGGATTTTTTTCTCTAATTCATTAAGAAAATAGTTTCGCTCGTTACCACCCGAATTTGATATTATAGCGCAAATATTTTTTGTCGGTACATTTTCAATAAATGTTTTCTCATTTATTTTTTCTAACTTGTTTGAACAATATAACATTGGTATAAATAAAGGTAGATTTATTATGTTGTCATGATTTTTTTCACCATACAATACACAAGAATAATCTTTATAAAAAGATTTTAATCTAGATTCACCTGAAAATAAAAAAGAGTAATTCCATTTTTTTGCATATAAATATGTATTTGATTCAAATATAGTTTCTAACAATATATCACTATCTTCAAAATTTCCTAATTCTATTGTTGTATCAAATATTTTTTCAAACAAATCAATAAAAAAACTAACGTTTACTGGATTTGTTTTCTCTATAAAACCACTCCAAAACCCATAAACAAATAATTTCATTTAATTTATTTATTTTTAAATACATATATTTAAATACATATATTTTAATAATAATAAAATATTATAATGAAAATATTATATGTTAAAACATGGATGCATGACAAAAATCACCACGCTTTAATGAATTATAAAAATATAGAATTTACAACAATATATTCTGTTAGTGAAGTAGATAATTTTGATTTAACGCAATTTGATTGTGTATTAAGTCCTCATATGCCATTACCTGTTTCAAAATACCCAAATACTAAATTCATATTTGGTCCTCATTTTAGTGTTTTTCCTGAAAAAAATTATATAGAATTAATAAAAGGAAATAAAAATGTTATTTATATACAGCCTAGTGATTGGGCTAGAGATACATGGGTTAATAATTTATTATGTAAAGAAATAAAAATACAAACGTTACCATTTGGTGTAGATACAAATAAATTTAATAAAGTAAATCATGATAAAAAAAAAGAAGTTTTTGTTTATTTTAAATATAGAAATCCCTCTGATTTGGAATTAGTAACAAATTTTTTGAATTGTAAAAATATTAATTATAGAATATTTAGTTATCAACAAAGATATAATGAATTTGAATATTTAAATTATTTACAAGAATCTAAATATGGTATTTGGATTGGTGGTCATGAAAGTCAAGGTTTTGCATTACAAGAGGCATTATCGTGTGATGTACCTTTATTAGTATGGAGCGTAAAATCAATGAACCAAGAATATAAAAGCAATTATTCTAATATTCCGGCAACAAGCATACCTTATTGGGATGAAAGTTGCGGTGAAGTATTTTATAATTTTTCTGAAATAGAAATTGCTTTTAATAAATTTATAAATAATATTGAAAATTATAAACCACGTGAATTTATTTTGGAAAATTTATCTATGGAAGTGTGTGAAAAAAAAATAATTAATCTAATTGAAAAAATATAAAACTATCACAAATATTATATCCATATAATTATTGAATATTATATGATACAACAGGATTTCATTCTTCTCATTATGAACTGTAAAAAATATGAAAACAAAGCAAATATTCAAAAGGTAACATGGTTGAAAACAATACCATCTTATTTAAAATATTATCATGTAATTGGAGATGAATCATTAAATGAAGAATTCATTTTTGATAATGACAACAACATACTATGGATAAAAACTCCTGATGATTACAATTCTTTGCCCCGGAAAGTAATAGAATCATGTCAAGCAGTAAATGCAACATTTGATTATAAATATATTTTTAAAACGGATGATGATCAAATGTTGATAAAACCAAATTTTTTTAATACGATTACAAAACTCATTATGAATAAAATACCAGGATCACATTATGGTGGGTCTATTGTGAACGTAGAAAATGCATATTTATCCGAATATCATAAAATTCATCCAGAATTACCTAAAAATATACCAGTTTATGCTACCAAATATTGCAATGGTCGTTTTTATTTTCTCTCTAAAGAAGCAGTTGAATATCTTATTACAAAAAAAACAAATATTATGAAAGAATATCTTGAAGATTATGCTATTGGCTACCATTTACACGAATATTTCAAAATAAATATATTGAATATAACAACCACTAAAATATTCGCTGATATGGAAACGTCGTAATTTTATTAATATCTATTTTGTAAACATTTGTTTTAAATGCCCTGTATTATTGGTTACTATTGGTCGTGACTTGAACATCCACTCTTTGTCCAAATCTATCATTACTCGCGTATAATTTGTATGGCGCTTTTCTATATCACTATAATCCTCTCTTTGCGTTACAGTTAATGGTGTTATTAAATACCATTTATCTTTTTCTTGCAACCGAAACCAATATTTATCAATCGCATATAAAACATGTTGTTCTGGATGATTAATTAATTTATGTATTCCCTCTTTGATATTAGAAATCAATGTATCATAATAGTGTTTCTGAACAATATATCCTGTTGTAGTCTGACAACGATATACTTTAACACATGAATCATCTATTTTTTGATAAGGTGGTACATTATTACCACCTATTAAAACAACATCAAAACCACTGTGATTTTTTAAAAACTTATTTAATTGATTTTTAAATAATTCTGGATTTAAAAACAATATATCATCCTCTACTATTAATAAATGATCCCAGTTATTTTGTTTAGCTAATTCTAAACATTTTAAGTGGCTCATACTACATCCAACAGCACCATTATTTAGTTTAATTGCATTGAATCTAGTAGCCGTTATTCCAATATTAGATAATTGTTCCTCAACATGTTGTTTCCTATCCACTCTTGTTTCCAAATTAATATAAAATGCGTGTTCTATATTTTGTATAGAATCCATATTATTTAAATATATTAATTATATTTTAAATTGTTATTATGCGTAAAAAATTTAAATACATTTTTTAATATTATATAAAATATGAAAATTTTGTATGGAACAGAAGCAATCACTTTGGATGTAACTGATATTTGTTACAATAAATTAATGCGAAAAAATATTATTAGAATTATTAAGAATGACGATATTAGAGCATTAGTATTTACAGATCCATGTTTTGGTAAAATAAAAAAAATTTATACTATTGATGACAATGATATTACTACTGAACATGATAATACTGATGATATTTATATTAATGCTACAACCAATGAAGTATTTAATAAAGATATTCCTAATTATATCAAAGAAATTTATTCCACTAATTTGGATACGTATAAAGAAAAACTTCAACATATTCATAGTCAATTAAAAATTGGATATGGTGATTTTCAGGATGAATACCCAGAACAATTAATGACAGTTACTTATTTAACTGGTGATGAAAAAGTATTAGAAATTGGAAGTAATATTGGTAGAAATTCATTGATTATTGGACACATTCTTTCACTTAAAAATAATAATAATTTTGTAACCATGGAATGTGATAGTGATATTGCAGGTATTTTACAATACAATAGAGATATCAACAAGATGAACTTTCACATTGAAAGTGCAGCTTTGTCTAAAAGAAAATTAATTCAAAAAGGCTGGAATACAATTTGCTCAGATGAAGTTTTGGAAGGATATAAAAGTGTCAATATTATTTCCTATGAAGAAATAATGAGAAAATATAATATACAGTTTGATACATTAATACTAGATTGCGAAGGTGCATTCTACTATATTTTAATGGATATGCCTGAAATATTAAATAATGTAAAGTTAATTATTATGGAAAACGATTATCGTGATATTAAACATAAAGAATACGTGGATGATACTTTAAAAAAGAATGGGTTTTATGTAGATTATGCCGAAGAGGGTGTACCATTAGCACTCAAATTATTTCCAGGTACTTACAATAATTTTTACGAAGTATGGAAAAAACGTGTATAAGTTATATAGACCGGATTTTAATATTTTGAATATTTAAAATATTAAATGCTTAAAGAAAAATTTACCAATGAAGAAAAATTGGATATTTCTAGACAGATCAAAAATATTTCTTTTCAAAGTGTGGATGAAGAAATGAAACAACTTGTTAAAATTGGTACAAATGCGTGTAATATGTCTCCAAGATCTAGAGTTGGAAATAATATTGTTGATTATTTTACTTTCTCTCAGCGTTTGTCTACAAAAGGGAAATATAATGTTAATTTTTATGAGTTCATTATTAATATAGAAGAATTCAAACAAAAAAAATTCATACAAAATATGTTACAATATTATGATACTGTCAAAAATAAGACAAAAAAAAAGAATCACTATACTGTTTTAAAAGAAGTATACAATATTTGTATTAGTGCAATTAATATCATAAGACCATTAGTGTATATGGAAATATATGACAAATACAAGCCTACTGCTATTTTGGATTTTTGTGCTGGTTGGGGTGGTGCTGCTGTTGCTGCAAGTGCTTTAAATGTACCTAAATATATTGGTATTGAGATCAATAGTTCTTTAATTCAACCTTATAATGAGTTATGTAACTTCTTAAAAGAGAGAAGTAATACTTGTGTTGAGATGTTTTTTGAAAGTGCTCTTACTGTAGATTACAGCAAATTAGATTATGATTTAGTTTTTACATCTCCGCCATATTATTTTATACAAAAATATGAAAATAATATAGAATATGTATCCAAAAAACAAATGGACGAAGCATTTTATATTCCACTTTTTTCAAAAACTTATTCTGCTTTGAAACCCAATGGAATATATGCATTAAATATTAATAAAGAAGTTTATGAAAATGTATGTATTCAATTATTTGGACCCGCACATGATATTTATCCGTATAAGAAATCACAACGACAAAATAATTATAATGAAATAGTGTACGTTTGGAAGAAAACAAACTAATTTACGCTATTTCTGATTTTAGACGTTCTATTTTGTTTGTATAAAATTTACAATCAATACATAATTTCGGTCTAATTTGGTTTGCTGTAAATGGTGATAAAATAATATAGCATATAGTCATAAAAATATACTTCATTTTATTTATTAAAGATAAATATTTACACTTTTTAACTATATATTATTTATATACACCTCCCAATTTAATTTTGGCACTTCCTGAAGATGTAGATCTCGTACCAACATAACTAGCATAATGCGGTGAATATTTATTCGGTGGAGGTCTTGGTATATTGGTAATATTATAAACATCATTTTTAATAGTATCTTCCTTGTCTTTTTGTATTTGTTTTAATAATTCGTTTGGTATTTGCTTACCATTTTTAAGATATGTTTCAGCGGCTAGTTGTCTTCTTTCTTTAGTGGTTGGGTAATATGGTATATTAGACCAATCATCTGTATTGGGAACAATTTTATTGGTTGGTTGAAGAGATTTATCTGGTTTATATATTTTTTTTCTGGATTCGCGTAAATCATAAGTATAATATTGATCATTTTCAAATTTTAAATGTGTATAAAAACTTTTGATGTTTATATAAAAAATAAAGGGGTTTTCAAAAGAAAAAATATTGTCATTTGGATTCATGGATGTTAAATCTATAGTATATTTTAAACTAGTTATTGTAAATAATCCATCATAACCATCATCTTCTTCATTACGCCATGAATCCGTTTTACTTATGATCCTAGAAACACCATCAAATAGTTGTAATATTTGAGGTTTTCCTATTTCATAAAAATTACTTCTATCAATGATTAAATTATTATATTCACACCTTTTTTGCAAGATGCTGTCTTCCATACCCCAACCCCAATAACAAGGATAACCATTTATTTTTTCAAAATCAGCACCTTTTATTACGACTATACCACCTAAAGCATATTTAAAGCCATAATAATGTTTTACTACACCATGTTTTGTTTGATAATCAAAAATTTTATAAAACGGTATTGTATCAACATCATTAAAAATAAAAGTAATATTTTTGTAATGTTCAGGATATTTTTCTTTAATTGCTAAAAACCCTATATTTTTTACAGCACCCCTATTAAAAGTTCTAGAATCACATTGATGAGAGAAATATATTTCATAATCCAAATTATCTTCTAATAAAAAGGTCATATATTTGGAAAAAAAAAACTTATGTTGAATACGATTTCTATATGGAACAATGAAAACTCTTTTGGGTATTTTGGGTATTTTTGATTCTGACATATTATTCATTTATGAAAATAAATTATTTTATTAATTTGAACTTTACACACGTTCATTTTCATTCATCAAAGTAAATTAGTCTTTGAACCAAAATACCTAAGCATATTTCTTTAATATTACTTCCGGTATTAATTGATCTTTCAATTTTTCTAATTTTTTATAACACTTATTGATGGTAACTTCGCTAATTTCACTAACATTTTTTACATCTCTTTTACTTACATTTAATTTACATAATTGAGCTATAAAATATACCACTCCAGCTGCGATAGAATGTGGTGTATTTTCAGGCATAATATTCATTTTTTCAATTTTCATAGATATGAATTGACATAATTTTGTCAATTCGTTGTTAATATTTAATTTACTACAAAAACGTTCAATAAAAGACTCTGGTTTTGTTTTGCAAAAACTGGTTTTCTCTTTATTATCCATATCTTTTTCAATATTGTTAATAATAGATAATGCATTTTTACAACCTTTTGTGGCACTAGTAACATCAAGATGAAATATATTAGCAATTTCCTTTGCTGTTCTAGGAAAATTATTGATTCTACATGATATGTAAATAGAAGCTGCTATAATTCCATCTCTGTTATCACCACGAAATGTAACATCGTATTCCGAAATTTTTTTATGATACCGTACAGCGTCATCAATGATCATTTTAGGCATTCCTGCGTTTTGTGACATAATGGTAATAAATTGAAATTCGTCATATTGTGATTTTTCTTTATAAGGCATAGATTGCCACTCTGTATATCGTCTGATTTTGCGCATTTCATAACTCATTGGACCGTTACATAATACTTTACAACCATAGGAAGATTCTTCTAAAAGTGGGTTGATTGGCATACCACACCTAGTAGGATCAGAATTTTGATTATCATCGGCACCATAATATCTCCATTCTGCAGAATGATCAATAATATCTTTGTATATGATTCCACAGGTTTTATTGGTACAAGTTAAGAATCCTTCATCTGAAAATGCTAAAATAGATTCACAATATTCACAAAAATCTCTGTTCCCAGATGCCCTATAAATACATTCTAAATTATTAGAATCACCATTTTTATTTGAATTTATTTCAGAATCAAATATACTCCATAATTCTTTTTTATTTATTATATTTTGTTTAATTCTTTTGCTTCCTTCTTTTTTAATCATTATAATCTTTCTTTTCATTATATTATATATTTTTAATTCATTTTTATTTTATATCTGTTTATGATATATGGGAAATATTGCTTCTAATACAAAATCAAATAGTCAAACTGATTTCAATAATTTTTATCAAATAATTGACTATATTGCTAGTTATTATATTTTGACAATGGATTTTAAAAGTTTATCCAATTTATCTAATAAAGAATATTGTGACAAATTGGTAGTTATAACATCGGATATTATTAAAAAATACTTCAATGATATGGATATTACTTATTTGGCTCAAAGAATTAAAAATGGAGAAGAAGTGAATGAATTAACAAAAGAAAATGTGTTGTTTGTAAATAAAGATCAATTAGAAAGTTTAGACATTCAAAATGATGTAAATAAGACTATTAAAAAAAAACGGGTATGTATCGGTATTGCTAAATTTTATGTTAAAATAGCTCATGTATTTGCTGCAATTGTTAAAACCATTAATCCAGTTTATATTTATAAAGATACAAATGGTAATGTTATGAAAAGCGGATTATTAGAAAAAGATAAGATACCCAAAAATGTACAAAGAAAGATATATAAATTAAATATTTGTGATAATAGAATTCGCAGTTTAAATACTATGGATGTAAATAATGAAAAAAAAGAGGTTAATTTGCATCCTAAAGTATGTGATATTAATTTAAACAAGGATGGAAGTGTAAAAAATTTAGCAGAAGAACCCGGGATTACAGAATTATTGCAACTTTATTTAGATGATAATTATGATTATTCCAATGGCACATTTACAGGAATGTCCGATAGAACACGCAAGCAATTTGAAAAAGACCTGAAGATTTTTTATATGGCATTTACCGGAAACACGGATATGCCTGGAGATATTAAAAAATTTAGCGATATTAAATTACGTGACTACAATAGTAGAAATAGTTGTCAAGGGTCTAATCCACCATTTAAACAAAAATATACTATTTCTGAAAATGACAAATTATTTATGGAATATGCAAAAAATATTCAATCTATGATTCAAAGTGCATCTGATAAACAAAGTGAATTACTTAATGTAATAAATGATTTATTTATTTTTGTAGAAGACCCATATAGTGACAAAAAAAAGATACGAATCAATCCTAAATTAAATGAAGACGGATTGCAAAAAATAGTGGAAAAAACACGTAATATAATCATAGAATTATATGTAAAATGTGAATTGGATTATGTAAATAATCTCAAAGTATATGAAGCAATTGTGGAATCAAAAATTTTGGAAACTACTAAAAAACAAATTGAAAATTTGGAAAAAAAATCCACTGCAATTGTTAGTGAAACAAATAAACAAATTAAAGAACCGAATTATGCTCCTAATTATAGTGTAACGCCTACATCTTACGTGCCACCAGTAACACCTCTAAATGTGGTCACTAGTGCACCGGTAGTAGGCGCACCTACAGCTATGCCATCTATTCCCCTAAATATACAACAACCAAATCCCATAGTAATAAGTGAAAACTCTGTTCCGCCAAGGATTAATTAAAATATCTTGTAACTGCATAATCTAGAAATACTAAAAACACCATATAAGCACATGTAAACATGTTTAATACTAAAAACAACAAAACCATCCATAATACCATTTTTATTAGAGTGTATTATCAATATTACTGTTTATGACTTATTCATTTTTATTTTTTATTGTATAAATTGATATAATTATTACGTATATCAATTTACATTATTTACAAAAAGTAATTAAAATGAAGTTATTTAACTTCTTGCACGGGAGGCAGCGGCAGCGCGGGCAGCAGCGGCGGATGCAGCACGGGATGCAGCAGCAGCACGAGAAGCAGCAGCAGCAGCGGATCTTGAAGCAGATGCTGATCTAGCAGCGGATCTTGATCTGGAAGCGGCGGCAGCGCGAGAAGCAGCAGCAGATGCAGCACGGGAAGCAGATGCAGCACGTGAAGCAGCAGCGGATGCACCACGGGCAGCAGCACGTGCGCGTCCGCGTGACATAGAGCGTGAACGAGACATTGAACGATGACGACGGGTATGAGCCATTTTTATATATATATAATCAATAAAAAAAAAATACGAAGCTGCTAAAATTTGCTAAATTATTTTATCATAAATTTGTTATAATTTTCTATTACCATATTTTATTAGTTGTATGCCACCACATTTTATCCCCTTTTTTAACTTTATACATAGATCTAAATAATTCTGATCTGGATAAAGGAACATTACATCTATATTTATCTAAAGGATGAGGATTAGTAAGTAATTGTATTTTTAAAGCCTTATCACTTAATTTTTGTCTTTGTTGAAATGCAAAATATACAAAAAACACTGCAAAAGATAGACCAACAATTGGTAAAATATCACTGTTTTTCATTTGAAAATCTCTTAAATATTCGCAGCAAATATTCATGGCAGAAATATCAGCTAAATCTTCATCTATAGTTGGTCCTGCATCAAATTTAATTCCGTCTTCTGTTGCATACATTTCGTATTGCTTAATCACATCATCTTGTATTTTTTTAAAATGTTTTAAGTCTTTTTCTGTCCACCAATTAGATAATTTTCCATTTTCGTCATATTTACTACCCCAGCTATCTAATGCATGACTCATCTCATGTGCTAAAGTAAAACCAATATGTGCTAAATTATATTCAATACCTCTTTCTTCTAAATCAACAAATGGTTTTTGAATATATCCTAAAGGTATATATATACTATTATTTGTTTGAGTATAAAATGCATTTGCATTGTAAACTTGGGTACTTCTAAATGCAACGGGAACTTCTGACCAATCAATAATAGGTAAATTTATAACACGTTTACCATCCAATAAAATGTCTCTTTTTATACTATATTTACTTATTCTAGTTAAATTGATCCAAAAATCGTCATCTACATAATCAATTACTTTTTCTTTTAAAAATTTATCAGGGTATCCAATTATTATTTTAAGGTTCTCTAATTTTTTTAATGCAACTTTTTTTGTAGAAGGTTGGAGCCAATTATTTTTTTTTAAAATTCTAATAAAAACAGTTTTTAAATCCTGGGACATTGCCCTGACGTAATTAATAAAATCAATGTCAATATATCTTTCAATGTATAATTTGGACAAAAAAGTATTAAAAGCATATGCAATCATAGTTATTCTAAATATTTCCAAACGTATTTTCATTACTTCAGGCGTTATAACAGTGCTGGATTCTAACCCTTTTTGAAAAATACCGAAAAATTTAAAATAAATCGGGTTTTTATTTGCTAGATCAAACCGGTTTATTTCTCTAATATAAAGATAAATCCAGTAAGTTCTCCATTGCGGTGTATTCCATTCTTTTAATAATAATTCAGTAATACATGACAAATAATTTAAATCGGGAGTAATATAAAAGTCAGGGGGGTTTTTAAATCCAATTTCTTTTGTAAATTCTTTCCAGTCAAATTTATATTTATCCATGGATTCTTGAGCGGTCACTTTATTATAGTAAGTGCCGTCATCATGTACTTGAATATTATCACATGCGTATGCATATGAAATTTTTTGTTCAACTAAAAATATATCATTAATATTAAATTGTTCATAATATTTTTCACCGAAAGCATAAATAAATAAGTTTTTTAAATAAGTAATAAATGTGTTTCTATAAGTTTCTTTATAGCCAATATTTTGTCCATCATCAAAATACACAGACACATCATATAAAGATAATTTAGGTCCGGCTATAAAGGATCTAAAAGTCTCTGGTTCTTTTGGATCTGGTTTGATAGACCAAATAATAGGACTCCCTCTCTTTACAGCATCCATTTCATTTATAAATGCCAATAATTTCCATAATTTGTTTTCTTTTGAAAAATTATCAATAACTTTTAAATAATTTTCAGCATGAAGCAGTAATTTTTTACTTGCTTTTTCTCCAAGTACAAAAGAATTAAAGTAATTTTTTAACGAAATATCAAATTGTTTTGTACTATTTTTATTTGATTGCAAATAATTTTTGACTAATTCAATTAATTCATTATAAATTTTATCTTGGGTCAACCTAAAATTATCTAATTGGGCAATATAATCTAATTTTTTATCTTTACTAACAGTTCTAATCCATCTATCATTAATGTAAGAATAAAAATCAGTATTAGGATTATATTTATTGTCTTTTAAAGCGTCATCTATATCTTTTAAAGTTTGTTTTTGTAAATTATATGTTTTTGAGTATGGATCAATATTATTTTTTCTAAGAATATCATCCATTTTATCTTCAAAAGTATCAAATGTATTGGAGTAATTTTTACAATATTCTTCTTTTAATATTATACTGCCATTTATAGAATTACGGTCTTTATTACCAAGTGGTGTTGTAAATTTCAATATATTACTAGAATGCGTTTCTTTAACTTTTGAAGTAATATTTTTCTTTTTTTGTTTAATATTTTTTTTTGTATTCATAAAAATAATATAATATTTATTATTTTACATCAATATTATATTATTAAATAATATAAAATTTACTATATAATTAAATGAACCAACAATTATGTGTGATTATTTTATTTTAACCAAGCCAAATGATTTTGACATAGGAAACGATGATAAAAATCAGGTTATTATGTTTAACCAAAATACATATATTTTACCAAAGAATAATATTACTTACTATATTAACAACGGATTATTTGAAAAAAATTTAATAGAATGGTGTAAACAATTTTGCAACAAGAATCAGAACATACTAGACATAGGTGCACATTCAGGAACATATTCAATTAGTTTGGCTAGTTATTGTAAAAATGTGTATGCTTTTGAACCCCAAAGAATGACATATTATTCACTTTGTGGAAGTGTTGCATTATCTAATATCAAAAACGTGATTTGTCTAAATACTGGACTAGGATCTATAGAACAATGTGGAAAGCAACTGTTAAAAATAATAAGCGCGGATGGTGGCGGTTCATCACTTCATAACAATAATAATAATGTTTTACAAGTAGAAGAGATTGAAGTAAAAACACTGGATAGTTTAAACATTGATAATATTAGTTTTATTAAAATAGATGTAGAAGACAACGAATTACAAGTATTATTACATTCTCAGGAAACATTAAAAAGATCTAACTACCCAAAAATATTATTTGAAATGAACACCTCCAATAATCAATTAATAGATTTTTTAAAAGAGAATCAATATGACATTGTTACAATTAATAGTTATAATAATATGTTTTTGGCTGTTAATAAAAGAAACGGATAAAATTCGTTTTTTATCTAATCTTATATTTGGCATTAAGCGTGCCATTTTATAGAGCAAAAAAATAACTATGTATAAAATATTATTTTTTATAATAAACAAAATGTAATAAATTAAATATAATCATCTAATTCGTCAATGCTAATTCCCATATCTAAATATTTTTGAATTCTTGAAGGATGAAATGCTTTTTGTGTCAATTCTT
>Ga0114968_10000520_pt1 | contig 28665 bp, 22 predicted proteins | sample M_130807_EF_Meta_FD_87020 | JGI IMG/M metagenome (GOLD analysis project Ga0114968, IMG submission 87020) | Freshwater microbial communities from Lake Montjoie, Canada to study carbon cycling - M_130807_EF_MetaG | ecosystem: Environmental > Aquatic > Freshwater > Lake | place: Lake Montjoie... | reverse complement strand
TCAAACCAGAATTTCTACGGATACGTGCACTTCTTCTGAATTTGAAAGTAGAAGCAAGAGTAGAAGATTTTGTTCCTCTGAAACCAGAGATATCAGTGATATTAGAGAACAAAGCCTTTGTTTGTGGCAAGTTTGTAGAACCAGTAGCATCGTTATCAGATTCAAAACCTTCTGAAGTTGAACTTGAAGACTGATCAGAAATTAATGGATCACGAACACCCAAACCAAATTGAACTGAACCAGAGAAACCGTTATCAGTATCAAAATTGTCATCCAAACATCTGTAAGCTACAAGGTGAGCACAATTTACAGTTCCACCAAACCATTCGAAAGCATCATCATTGATGAAAGAACATTGAACGTAGTCAATTGTAGTACCACGACCAACTGCGCCCATAGTCAAACCGTTGATTTCTTTATCAGTTGCGAAAATGTATCCGCCAAATTCAATACGTACATATTTTAAAGTGCCTGAGTTATCATTGTCATTTGGAGTTGCACCACCACCAAATTCTGTATTGGTAGATGTTGTAATACCTTCGATATTACCTACACCACCTACACCATTGTAAGAAGCTCTACCTAATAAAATTATACCACCCCAATCTCCTATAGCTCTTGTTGCTAAAGATTTACTTGAAGTAAATACGATAGGTTGATCAACTGTTCCGATAGCATTTAATTTAGCACCTTTAGTAATAATTAAAGAAGAATTTGCAATAGTTGCATCTCCTCTAACTACTGTTCCTGGCTCGATAGTTAAAGTAACACCAGCAGCAACATAAACTAATCCTGATAACAAATAAGTATTTGAAGCAGTCCAAGTTGTATTAGAAGATATAGTACCTGAAACGGTTACTGTTGGTGAAGGATATGTAACATTATTTGGATCCCAGTTGGTCCAACCATCAGTCCACATAGTAGATGGAGCAGGAGCAAATGCACCACGATAAGTTACTTCTCTGATAAATGAAGCAGCAGTAACAATGATAGTACGACCATTGAAAGCAGCATCAGTAAAGTTTACATTAGACAGTGCTAATGAACCTGAAGCAGGACGATAATCAGGAGTTAAGAAATCATAAGGAGTTACCAAAATTCCTGAAGTTGAAGTCAAAGAGTCATTTTTAAATTTAGTAGAACTAAACAATGAATCTTTTACAGTTGCATAACCAGTTGTAGTAGGATCTACCGCTTGAATGTTACCAGCAACGATATTGTTTTTGAAAACAGTTACACCTGATTGTAAGTTAGCACGACAAGCAGCACCATCGATAAATACGCCAAATGGAGCATCCATCAAGATACTGTTCAATATTTTAATTCCAGAATTTCTACGTAAACGAGCGCCTCTTCTGAATTTGAAAGTAGAAGCATAAGGATTAGTAACTGTACCTCTGAAACCAGAGATATCAGTAACGTTACTGAATACGCAAGTTGTTTGTGGAGTATTTGTAGAACCAGCAGCATCATTATCTGATTCAAAACCTTCTGAAGTAGAACCTGAAGATTGATCTGAAATATTTTCATCACGAACGCCTAAGCAAAATTGAACTGAACCAGAGAAACCATTATCAGTATCAAAATTGTCATCCAAACATTTGTAAGCTACAAGGTGACTTGCATTTACAGTACCACCAAACCATTCGAAAGCATCATCATTGATGTAAGAACATTGTACGTAATCAATTACAGTGTTTCTTCCAACACCGCCCAATGTTAAACCATTGATTTCTTGGTCAGTTGCGAAAATGTAACCACCAAATTCAATACGTACATATTTTAAATTACCAGAATTGTCATTATCATCTGGAGAAGTGCCGCCACCATATTCAGTATCACCTGAAACAGTAATACCTTCAATGTTACCTACACCACCAACTTTGTTAACTGTTGATTTACCCAAGATAATCACACCACCCCAATCACCTTTATTTCTTGAATTAGCAGCATTGCTTGAAGTAAATACAATTGGACTTGTAGAAGTACCAACAGCGTTGATTTTAGCACCTTTGGTAATGATCAAAGATGAATTGGCAACAGAAGCATCTCCCAAGATAACAGTACCTGGTTGAATAGTTAATGTTGCATTTTTAACGTACACCAAACCTGAAATCAAGTAAGTTTTGTTACTTGTCCAAGTTGTGTTTGCTGTGATGTTACCAGTGATGGTATCAGTAGCTGTTGGATACGCTGTTGTTTGCGGATCCCAGTTTACCCAACCTTCCGTCCAAGGAGAAGTTGGAGCAGGAGCAAATGCGCCCCTGTAAGTAACCACCTCGAAGAAGGGGTTCTGCGCATTGATTGTAACTGCAACAATCAACATCGCAAGGAGTGATAAAATTTTTTTCATGATTATTTACGCCGGTTTTTTAAATGGCAGGGCAAAGATTGAATTTGAATGTTATGGGAATGAAAGCGAATTATTAAGGAAAGGTTAAGTAAATGTTAAGCGAATGTTTTCTCCAACAAACTGCTTTTTTTCAGATAACAAAAATCATCGAACTGCACTATTTTCTGTGCATACTCAATTTCCTCCTATCGGCTGGCGGTAAATTAAAAATGCCCCAAAATAATTTGAGGCATTCCTTGATTCATTAAAAATATTCTATTAAAACTTGTATGTAAATACAAATGAAATCACTCTTCCAAAATTGAGCGTAGATCTTGTCAAATCAACACCTTTGTCGAATTTTTTATTATCATTGAAATCTTCAAAGAAGAATAATTTTTGAGCTAAAATATCTTTTACATTCAACTTTAAATCGATGTTTTTATTAGGGAATGATTTTGTGATTTGAAAATCCAATTGAGTTCTTCCGTTTTCCCAAAGATTTGGCTCGATGATTACGCCATTTTGTAACGCATCTCCATTGCTGGCTAAGAAAATACGCTGTCCGTATCTGTTGGCAGAAAGTGTTGAAGTGATGTTCTGTTTTTCATTATTATAAGTGACACCCACATTAACTACATAAGGTGATTGACCTTGCATCACACGACCTTTATTGTAGTAAAAATTGGAAGTGTCTGTAACTTGTAAATTCACTTTTGATTGGATCAAAGTTACATTTCCATATAAAGTAAGTTTGTTCCAGATTGAGTGCGAACCCGCTTGAAATAAAGTTCCCAATAAACTACGAACTTCAAACTCAGCACCTCTGATTTCTGCAGAAGGTGAATTTCTGTATGATAAGGTTTTATCCTGATTGCTCACTGAAATCAACTCAATAGGATCAGTGAATTTTTTATAGAAAACAGAAGCTGATAATATTTGTGCTTTTCCAGGATAGAACTCGTAACGTAAATCATAGTTTTCAACTGCAGCTCTTCTAAGTGTTGTATCTCCAAACACAGAATATTTGATGGTATAATCACGGAATAAGAATGGTGCCAACTCTCTAAACTCAGGTCTGTTAAGTGTTTTAGAATAGCACAACCTTAGATTTTGTTTTGTGTTAATAGAGTAAACTATATTAAGAGAAGGCAATACATCCAATTTAGTCGTGTTAATTCTTATTGGTGTAAACTGATTGTATTCAGCATTTAATTTCTGATTGAAATCTTCCACTCTAACTCCATAAATCAATCTTAGTTTTTTACCAAAACGTTGATCTGCCATAGCATAGTATGAAAATAGTCTTGTACTTGCTGTGTACAAATCACGAATCTCAGTGATGTCTTTTAAAATGAAACCTGTTTTACCACCGGCAACATTTCCCATATGGCTATTGTTGAAAATCACATCAGGAGACAACGTCAATAAATTCAAATCGAACTTTGATGAATTATAGTTACAAAACGCAAGTAGTCTTGGATTGAATGCCCTTTCTCTTGATTGATAGTAAGCACCCACTTTAAATAAAGATTGAATCTTATCAGAGAATTTTACATTGCGAGAAAAATCAATTCTTCCATTATAAACTTTTTCTTTGTTGGTTGAATAAAAAGTCAAACCAGCAGTGTTGTCATTATCAACTGGATTGGTATCGTATAGTTTTGCGGAATATGAAGCAGCACCGGCAGAACTGTCAAATACCATTCTTCTCAACGCAGGCACTTCTCTTTTGATATCAGAATAAGAAGCTACCCAATTGATTTTAATTTTTGAAGAGGGTAGATAGTGTTCTCCAATCAATTGACTAGATAAAATTTTATTGCTGGTAAACCACAATGCATAAGACTTTGTAAATCTACTTGGGTCGTTGATGATGTCATCATTTCCCTCTCTCGTAATCACCCTATCGTCTGAATTGATGCTTAAAATATTTTTAAAGCTAATGTTGTTATTGTTATTAAATTTCAAAGAAAAATTAGCAATAGCACCTAACAAAGTTTGTGTGTTATAAGTAACTTCTTTGTACACTGAAATTGGAGCTTCGTCATATTCTGTTGCATAAAAAGTACGGTCGCCATCGTTGCTCGTTAAATTCTTATTGTAAGTAACAGACAAAATCATCCCGAGAAAATCTTTTTCTTTTCTTTGATAGTTTCTTCCTAGGATAAATTGAAAGCTTGTATTGGGAGCCCAGTTACTGCTCATCAATCCCCAATTTTTAGGCTGAAAACTTCTAGCATATCCGATTCTGTCATTTGTGCTTAATGCCTTAAATGGAATAATACCAGGCATATTTGAAGGCAACTTTCTTGTATTATCAATTCCTAAAAAGTCCCATTGACCGCCTTCATAATATTTTCTGTCGTTTCTTGTAGCTAAAGTATTTACACCTGTACCAAATGAAATAGATTGAAAATTTTCAGTAGGAATTCCTTTGGTGTTGATGACGATTTGACCACCCGCAAATTCAGCAGGCATATCTGGTGTAGCTGTTTTGTAGATAATAAGGTTATCCAACATATTGGCTGGAAAGATGTCAAAGGCAAAGGCCTTTCTATCACTTTCAGAACTTGGCAAAGGAGCACCATTTAAATAAGCGGCGTTGTATCTGTCATTTAAACCTCTGATGACAGCGAATTTATCATCTTGCAAACTGGCACCACTTACTCTTTTCAAGATGTCACCGGTGTTTCTATCGGGTGTTCTTTTAATCGTTTCTGCTGATATTCCATCACTTACACTTGCACTGTTTTTTTGAGCAATTAATAATGAACTTACCGTTTCTTTTGGTTTGCTTAAGCCACCACTACTTTTTACAACTACTGCGCTCATATCGCCGGCTTTTTCCATCACAATATCTTGATTAACCACTTCATTTTCTTTTACATCAACTCCAGAAATCGTCTTTTTTGAATAAGAAACATAGGTTGCAGAAATCTGATAACTTCCTTTTTCTAATCCAGATATAGAGTAAAATCCATTCTGATCACTTTTCACTGTTTTCTTAGTGCCATCCAGCGTAATCGTAGCACCAATAAGGGCTTCGCCAGTTTTACTACTCAATACTTTACCGGTAATTTTTGCTTTTTGAGCCTGAATTTGAACAATAGAAAACAACACTACAAATAGACTCAAAACAATTTTCTTACACATACAAAGAAGTTTAAGATGCAAAAGAAATCATTGTATCAGGAAAAAAACCCTAGTAAAGATTACTTGTTTGTTAACTAATTGTTACGCGAATGTTAAGAGCCCCCTCAATCCCCCGAAGGGATGGCCCCCTCAGTCCCCCAAAGGGGGAAGTTGATTATGCTATACTAGGATTTCTCAGTAAAAAAATAATCTCGATTACAATGAAGAGTTTATTTAGAACGAAGAGTTTTGTATAACATCCGAAATAAAACACAATCAACTTCCCCCTTCGGGGGATTGAGGGGGCTGTCTCCTTTACCTTAATTCCTGCAACACTTTATCCTTAGGATATTTCAACTGATAACTGAAGCGGTATTTTTTGCTTTCACCGGGCTTTAATTTCACATTCCATTTCAAGAATCCTGTTTCATTGTCAACCTCTGCGTCACCTGATTCAGACAACGTAACTTCTATTTCTTTTGTTTGGCTGATAGGGAACTGATCTGAAAGATTCATATCAATAGATTGTTTCTTGTTGTTTTTTATTGTTATCTCATAGGTATAAGATTCGATTTTAGAATCATTGCGTTTCACCTTGTTGTATTCTTTTACTAATTTTCTGTTGATGGCAATTCGTTTGTCTCTTCCCATTGAAATGCTTAAAGTGTCGTCTGTTGTATTTGGATTGAGGTATGATTTGCCGAGATAAACATTGTCCATGATGATATTTGCATCCCCAGGTAATAGACTCAAACTATCCCAGTTGTTTATTTTGGCGATAAGGAAGGCATCATTGTCAAGTTTGGGAACAGCCACATGTTGATAGGTTGCAGGAATCATTTCATCTTTAATATTGACACTATAAGCAATACCATCACTTGGAATATCATAAGGCAAATCAATTTCAAAATTGGTATTCAGCTGGCTTTCTTTGAGCGTGAGGAAATCTTTGACTTCAAGTTTTTGAGCATCATACCCCAGATTTTTTGCTTTTTTAGCATAAGTACCTGTAACGACAACTTCGTCTAATTGAGGGGCAGCCATTGAGTAAGCGGTAAGGGATTCTTTAACTTGATTATAGATAACTGGAACGTATAGTTGCAAATACAGCGGTGATAAAACAGGTATAGTATTGCCTTGATTTGGATTGCTAGTGCTTAGATTTAGTTTTACACCATTCCAGTTTAAACCTGTGGTTTGAGAAACCATTGCTTTATAAACCAGTTTAAATGAATTGTCAATAGTTTTCACGCGGATATCATAAGTAGGAACCCATCCAGCGTTTCTAGTGAAATAATTAAAATCAAAATCAACTGGACCAGCGGTTTTCGACATCACTTGTAAAATTAGCTGACCCATTGGCTTGTTCTGTTCAATAGGTTTTATGTCCTGATTCAATCGATTTAATCTGTCATAAATGGCAGCAATTAACTCATTTATATTAACTACTTTTTCTTCCAAATCAAAAACCTGTTGTTTCAATAAACTCACCTTATCTGTATAATAAGCAGTCAGCTTTATCAGCTCATCACTGTTGATATTCTTTTTTTCAGGAGTGATGAAATTGTTTTCTATGAGCTTGGTGATTCGCAATACCATGTCATTTTTAATTGACTGCTCATTTGTAAATGCACTGATTTGTTTCTGATAGTTCTTAATAGAATCGTATGATTTCTGATAAGTAGGAAGTGGAACAACGACGGGTGGTTTACTGTAGATTCTGTGGGTATAAGAAAGGATGGTTACATTTTCGGGACAGGAAACTTGCAGTGTATTCATGTCCGGGTAAAGAGAAACATTGTTGATGATTAATTGTTGCATGCCTGCAGTGAGATTGGCTTTACTGTCATGTTTTAAATCAGCTCCATACCCGAAGTAAACGGTGGCATTGGTTAGATTTGAATTGGAATAAACAGTGTCTTTTTTCTGAGCCATTAATGAGCCGGTATATAATAATACGGCAATTAGGAATAATTTTTTCATATTTCAATTTTTTTGTGCCGCGCCTTGATGCAGTAGGAATTCAAATTGCACAAAGGGTCAAAAAGTAAATTGAAATAATTTTAGAATTTATCGGAGCACCATTTGTCGGTCGGCATCCAAACGGATTAAAATAAAAATCAAAATGGTGAATGTAAATAAAGAAGAGCCTCCATAACTCATTAATGGCAGTGTAATCCCAATAACAGGAGCCAAGCCAATTGTCATGCAAATATTAATAGCTACGTGAAAGAAAATTATAGCTGCAACGGAGTAAGCATATACCCTAGAAAATGTACTTCTTTGTCGCTCTGCTATAAATACAATTCTTAATAATAGTCCGAGATAAAGTAACATAAGAATGGTGCATCCCACAAAACCAAAGCTTTCGCCGAGTGAGGTAAAAATAAAATCGGTGTGTTGTTCGGGCACAAAATCTCCTTGTGTTTGAGTTCCTTTCATAAATCCTTTGCCGAAAACACCACCAGAACCAATCGCAATTTTAGATTGCTTTACATTGTAATTTTCATTGTCGCTTTTAATGGGTTTTATGTTTGTTGACATCAATGCAGCAGTAGTGTCATGTTCTACAAAAGGATTGTCTCTCCCCACCATACTGAAAATTCTGTCGGCTTGATATTTTTGAAAAACATGTTTAAATATAAATGGAACTGCTAAACCTACAAAGCAGGTACTCAGCGACCAGCAGAGAAAAATCATAATCAAAATTCCCTTGTCTCTTTTTATTTTTCTCCTTAGAAAATAAAAAAAGATAAATGCTATAATAGTTAACGCAATTACTAATTCTAAAGTTGGAAACAAAAGCGAAACCACTAATAACACACCTAATGATGCACCCAATACAAGATACACAGGAGGAAAACCTTCTCTGTACATCGGTAATAAAAATGTGAAATAAACCAATGCTAAACCTGTTTCATTTTGTAACAAAGAAAAAATAACTGGAAGAAAACAAATGCCCGATGCGAGTAACTGCGATTTGGTTTTTGTAAAATCGGTTTCGGGTCTTGATAGGTATTTTGCCAGTGCTAGTGCTGTAAATATCTTACAGGTTTCCACAGGTTGTAAATTCATAAATCCCAGCGGAATCCAGCTTCGTGAACCATTTACAGTTTTACCAACTAGAAAAGTGGCAATCATTAATAGCACTCCAAAAGCGTATAACAAATTAGGCGTAGCTGTAAAAAACTTACTGTCCATCAACAAAATAAACGTAGCCATTATAAAGCATACGATAAGGTAAAAAAACTGTTTGCTATAGTTTTTCTTAAACGCAATCATGCTTTTTAAAAAATCATCATCAGTTTTGTATTCCACAGAAAAAATGCATAGAAGTCCTATCAATGCGATAATCACATACAGCCAAATCATTACCCAATCTTTATCGTTCGATATGACAGCTTTTTTTTCGTACATGGATGGATGTTGTAGTTAGTTTCTTTTTTTGTTTTTGAGTGAATCGGCTGTCCGGTTCAATTTTTTATCATTAATCAATATGGCATCAGATTTTACCGAAGTGTCTTTTTTAGGTTTTGAATCGATAGGCTTTTCTTTTTTAACTTTTTCAAGTTCATCTTTATCTACCTGGTCTTCGTCAATACCCACTGTATCTCTAATTAATTTGATATAGCCTTTAGCAAGCAAATAAGCAGAATCTTTGGAATGTCTCATAGAATCCTGTCTTTTCAACTCTGTAAAAATACGCGGAGGCATGAGGTTAAGATTTGATAATTGATCCAATCGAGCCAATCTTGCTTTGTCTGTAATGGAGTCTTTCAAATATTTCTCTATCATCAAACCAACTATCGGAGCTGCATAAGTGCCACCAAAACGTCCACTATTTTCAACCACGCACATGATGGCTATTTTTGGATTGTCTCTTGGTGCAAATCCACAAAAGAAAGAGTGGTTCTGTTGTTTTACGCCTTTATAATAATTTTCTACGGTACCCGTTTTACCACAGATTACGATGTCTTTTACTTTTGCACCAGCACCTGTTCCTCGGTCTATCACACCTTGCATACCATCATGTACCGCTTCAAAAATACTATCCGGAATAAAAGTCGGTATGATTTTTTTTCTGTACTTGGAAAGCATGTCGAATCGATCTCCTCCATCAATGGAATCTACCACATGTGGAGTGTAATACCAGCCTTTGTTGGCTATGTAAGCCATTTCATTGGCTACCTGCAAAGGCGTAACATCCACTTCTCCTTGTCCGATACTGACAGAACGGAATGTACAAAAATTCCAATGACCTGAACCATACACTTTATTGTAATAATTAGGCGTTGGAATATTGCCTGTTTTTTCTGAAGGAACATCTACACCTAGCTTATGGCCTAATCCGAACCCATACATGTAACGATCCCAATGCAATAAGGCACTGTCTGAATTTGGAAACTTCGGATTGTTCATTACCCGTTGCATCACATTGGCAAAATAAGTATTGTCGGAAATGGTAATGGCGCCACGTAAATCAAATGTTCCAACGTCCAAACATTTCATCGGTCTACCACCGCCACATCCGTAGAATGCACCGCCACAAGAAAAACGTGTATCTGTTGTAATCACGCCTTCATGCAACCCAATCAATGCCTGCAAGGTTTTAAATGTAGAACCAGGAGAATATGTCGCACTTACTGTTCTGTTCAAAAGTGGTAATGCCGGATTTAAAAATAATTCTGAGAAATGTTTCCTTCTTTCACTTCCTGTTAAATAATTAGGATGATAAGTTGGTGCGCTCACCATGGCAAGAATGCCACCCGTTTTAGGATCAATTGCTACTATTGAACCTAATTTATTTTGCATGAGCTTCTCTCCCAATTGTTGCAATTCAACATCTATGGAAGTATACAGATTTTGTCCGGCTATTGCCATCGTATCATAAATACCTTTTTCAAGTCGCTCGGTCAACCTATTTTTATTATCTCGTTTCCAGTATTCGATACCCCTTTCACCCATCAATACTTTTTCATAGGTTCTTTCCAATCCCGTCATACCCGCATAATCACCGGCTACATAACCTTCTCCAGGATGTTTCTTCAAAAAATTTGTATCTACTTCTGCCGTGTAACCTAGCACGTTAGCTGCAGCATCAAAAGGAAAGCTTCTTACCGATCTTTCCTGTAAATAAAAAGCAGGTGTGAATTTATATAGCGACTCATTGAGTTTGGCCATTTTCTCATCACTCAACAAGGCTTCAAAAACTGCAGGTCTTGTTCTGCCATTTTTAATGATTAATTCAATGATTCTTTTCTTAAACTGTGCTGTATCTATTTCAAGTATTTCGCAAAGTGCAGCTGTATCAATGCCCTTGAGTTTGTTGGGTGTAACCATCAAATCGGAAATATTGGTGTTATGTAAAATGGCGTTTTTCTTTCTATCGAAAACAATTCCTCTGTCGGGATACACTACTTTCCTGAACATACCCTGATCTTCCGCAAGGATTTTATATTTAGAAGTGATTACCTGTAATGTGAAAAGACGAATGATGATGATGACAAATAATGCAATAAAAATAAGCCTGATGATATTTTTCCGGGATTCATTATAAACAGGCACTTTTCGCTTATTTTATTCGTAAATAATTCTGTTAGTATGTTCAGTAAAATTCTATAAAAAAACCGAGAAATCTAAATAGTGTTGGTTTTAAATTTCTGATCTCTTGAGAACAGCAACTCTGTAATTAATACCAGCAACAATCCAATTGCAGTTGACAATAAAGTTTTCAAAAAGAAATACCAAACATCAGCAAACTGCCAGGCTTCCAATAAAAACAACCAGCAATTATGAAGCATGATTAATAATCCTGCGTAAATCAAATATGGAAGCATACCGCCCATACTTCTGAATGATGGTTCCTCGTAATTGGTTTCCGCTCCTTCTTGTGGTATCATCAGATTAATGATAAATGGTCTGATGTATGCCATTAACACACAAGCAGCCGCATGAAAACCCGGGTGATGACGAAAACTATCAAGTGTCATTCCTAATATAAAAGCCAGCAACATCAACACTGTACGGTTTGTTTTAAATGGCAGCCATAAAATAAAAATAAAATAGATGTATGGCGTCACCATCTGGTGCAATCGAATTTTATCAAGCACATACACCTGAAATAAAATCAACACACAAAAACGAACGATATTTTTAACGATAGTACTCATTATTTATCAAGGCTGCGTTTTTACTTTTTCAAGAATTTCATGAACACCATCCTGGTCTGCATTTTCAATAACATACACATATTGAAGATTATAAAAATTACAGGCCGTTCTGAATTTCACTCTGAAATAATTGGTACTTTTTTCTTTATACAAAGCCTCTACCCTTCCGATTTTCATACCTTTTGGTAATGCGGTACTGAATCCGCTACTGATGATAGAATCTCCCTTGGCAATTTTTGCACTTTTTGGAATGCCCATTAATGTAATGATGTTTGGCGTTTCACCATCCCAGTTTAAAGTACCTGTTTCGCCGCTTTTAAGCAGCTTACCGCTGATATGACTGTCTTTATGCAGCAAACTCATCACTACGGCATATTTGGGATTTACCTCAGTAACAATTCCAACCACACCATTATTCGGATCTACAACACCCATTCCTTCTTTTATACCACTAGCACTTCCACGAGAAAGTACAATGAAATTGTTGTTAGCCGTTACCGAATTTGAAATGACGGTTGCCGCAAGATATCTGAATTTTCTATATTGAAGCAATGAATCAACCCTTATAGAATCAACAGTTAATTTTGTTGCCGTATCCGGAATGGAAAAATCAGATTTCAATTTATTATACAAGTCTTCATTCGCTTTCAACAAAGAATCATTCGTCTTCTTTAAATAAAAATATTTCTGAACTTCAAAATAACGACCATTAACACGTCCTGTAATATTGTTAGAAATATTGCCGAAAGCAGCATGATGGTATTTACTGTAATCCACAATAAAATACACAGACATCACCTGAAGAAACAGGAAAAAAAGTAAATTGAAATGACGACGAATGAAAAGAAAAATGTTTCTCACCTGCTGCTTATGTTTTTATAAATACTCAAATGCCCGGCAGGAAAGCGGCAATGAATGACTTAAAAAATTATCTCATTACAAAAGGGAACCTGTCATAGTTTTTTAAAGCGATGCCTGTTCCTCTTACCACACTTTTTAGTGGATCATCGGCAATGTGAACCGGCAATTTGATTTTATTCATCAAACGCTTGTCTAAGCCTCTCAATAACGAACCACCACCAGTAATGTACAAACCTCTTCTGTAAATATCAGCAGCCAATTCGGGAGGTGTTGTCTCCAATGCTTTGAGAATGGCTTCTTCAATTTTGAAAATGCTTTTATCCAATGCTTCAGCTACTTCCTGGTAACTCACCATTACTTGCTTTGGAATACCGGTTACCAAATCACGACCATTAACAGGAATATCATCAGGAGGATTATCTAGATCTTTTAATGCCGCTCCGATTTGAATTTTTATTTGTTCGGCAGTACGTTCACCAATCAATAAACTATGGTAACGACGTAATGCTTCCATAATATCTGCAGTAAATTCATCACCAGCAATACGAATACTTTGATCACAAACTATTCCTGCTAGGGCAATTACAGTAATCCCAGTTGTTCCACCACCAATATCGATAATCATGTTTCCAACTGGTTCTTCAACGTCGATTCCTATACCTAATGCAGCTGCCATAGGCTCGTGTATCAAATAAACTTCTTTGGCTCCAGCTTGTTCGGCACTATCTCTTACCGCTCTTTTTTCTACTTCGGTAATACTGCTTGGAATACAAATCATCATTCTCCAACTTGGAGCAAATAATGGCTTTTTAGGATATACCAATTTAATCAGCTCTCTGATCATCAACTCTGCAGCATTGAAATCGGCGATTACACCATCTCTCAATGGACGAACCGTACGAATGCTTTCATGAGTTTTCTCATGCATCATCAAGGCTTTCTTGCCTACGGCCAATAATAATTTGGGATTGTTTCTGTCTAATGCAACAATGGAGGGTTCGTTTACAACCACTTCATCGTTATGTATAATTAAGGTATTTGCAGTTCCTAAATCGATTGCAATTTCCTGTGTGAAAAAATTAAAAATGCCCATATAAATGTTTAATGCTGTTTCTAGTAAGGTAATCAGACAAAGTTGATGTAATTTATCGTAATTAACAATCCTAAAAAATTAATTTTCAAAGTATTTTGAAAGTTTTTGATGATTTTATAATTCTTGAAAAACCTTGCCCTACTTTGGTTTGCTAATCTATTTAGCAATCAGTCTGTGTGCAGACTTTATTCAAATTCAAAACCAATATCTTTTCTAAAATACATGTTTTCAAATTCAAGGTTTTCTGCTGCAGTTCTTGAAGCTTTTGCAGCCTCTTGAATTGTATTTCCGAAAGCCGTAACTGCGATTACGCGACCACCGTTAGTAACAATATTTTCATCTATTTTTTTAGTGCCTGAATGGAAATAGATAGCATATTCAGGAACAACATTGTTCAACCCATTTATCAGTTTTCCTGTTTCATAATCGCCGGGATAACCCCCACTAACCATTATCGTTGTGGCAGCAGCTCTCTCATCCGCTTCAATTTTGATATTGCCGAGATTATTATTTTCAATCGACATTAAAATTTCAACCAAATCATTTTTAATTCTAGGTATCACAATTTCAGTTTCCGGATCTCCCATTCGGCAATTGTATTCTATCACGTAGGGCTCACCGTTATCAATCATCAAACCAAAAAATACAAAGCCTTTATAAACAAATTTTTCTGCAGCAAATCCATTGATGGTTGGGGTGATGATTTTGTTTAGAATTTTTTCTTTCAGTACTTCATCAAAAAATGGAACTGGACTCACAGCGCCCATCCCGCCTGTGTTTAAGCCTGTATCTCCTTCTCCAATTCTTTTGTAATCTTTCGCTTCAGGCAGTACACAAAAAGACTGACCATCTGTAATGGCAAACACGCTTACTTCAATGCCTTTTAAAAAAGATTCTATAACTACTGTATTACTTGCCTTACCAAATTTCGCATGACGAATCATTTGATCAAACTCAGTTAATGCCTCTTCATGCGACATGCAAATCAATACACCTTTACCTGCCGCCAATCCATCTGCTTTAAGTACAATTGGCAATGAATGATTTTTTATATAATCAAGACCTTCATTAAAATTATCTGCATTAAATTCTCTGTAAGAAGCAGTAGGAATATTATGCCTTTGCATAAATGCTTTAGCAAATGCTTTACTTCCTTCCAATTGAGCGGCTTCGGCACTTGGACCTACAATTTGAATGTGTTTGGTTACAGGGTTTTCAGTAAAATAATCATAAATACCATTCACCAGAGGATCTTCAGGACCTACTACTATCATTTCTATATGATGTTGTAAGGCAGCTTGTTTTAGCGTTTCAAAATCTGTGACTTTAATGTCAAGATTGGTGCCACATGTTGTTGTGCCTGCATTTCCGGGTGCAATAAACAATTCATTGCAATGTTTGCTCTGTTTGATTTTCCATGCAATAGCATGTTCGCGGCCGCCTGAGCCTATTATTAAAATATTCATGATAAAAAGTGTTGCGCGAAATTAATCATCAAATCTGTTATATGAAGAAGATTTCAAATTATTCGGAATAAAAAAATGGAAGTGGCAGAAATAAAGAAATCAAATTTGATTGATGTAAACATAATTTGTGTATTTTGGCAAATAATAAATTTTTAAAGAACCAAAAAAATAAACATGGCAGATACTATCAACCAACAAAAAAGTCATCCAAAGGGCTTATGGGTATTATTCGGAACTGAAATGTGGGAGCGTTTCAATTTCTACGGAATGAGAACTTTGCTTACACTTTTCATTGTAAACGCATTGATGATTAGTAAAGAAGAATCTTCTATCATCTATGGCGGATTTTTAGGATTATGTTATTTAACCCCAATGCTGGGTGGCTTCATTTCGGACAGATTTTTGGGCAACAGAAACTGTATTTTATTGGGTGGAACACTTATGGCTTTGGGTCAATTGTTGCTTTTTACCAGCGCATCTGTCTTTTCAACAGATCTTGAATTAGCAAAGACTATTTTATACTTAGCACTTGGTTTTATCATTTTGGGCAATGGATTTTTTAAACCCAATATTTCGAGTATGGTGGGAAGCTTGTATCCTAAATCCGAAAAGAACAAACTGGATACTGCCTTTACCATTTTTTACATGGGCATCAATATCGGAGCATTTTTAGGCCAGTTGATTTGTCCTCTTTTAGGAGATGTGGTTGTAGAAGGTCACAGAAATATTTTTGTATTTAAATGGGGTTTTCTCGCTGCTTCTATAGCAATGGTTATTGGCACCTTGACATTTTTCTTGTTAAAAAACAAATATGTTGTAACTCCAGATGGCAAAACTATAGGAGGGCTTCCTTCCAAAAACACTTCCGATGATTTTGAAGTAGGCGAATCTCAGTCTGCACAATTCTCTAATAAATCCCTTAGTATAGCTGTAATATCATTTTTGATTTTAGGATACATATTTAAAAATGTATTTGACCAAAATATTATTTACTCAATCATTTATTCTAGTGGTATAACTCTTGCAGGTCTTATTTTATCTGATAGCTCTCTTACTAAAATTGAAAGAGATCGTATACTTGTTATTTACATTGTTTCTTTCTTTGTGATTTTCTTCTGGGCAGCATTCGAACAAGCAGGATCCTCTCTAACATTTATTGCTGATTATCAAACCGACAGGAATTTCTTCGGATGGGATATGCCTCCATCAATGGTGCAGATTTTTAATGGGATTTTCGTTGTGATATTTGCTGTTCCTTTCAGCATGCTCTGGGATAAATTAAGAGCAAAAGGAAAAGAACCTATTTCTCCGGCCAAACAAGCCATGGGATTGTTGTTAATCGCTATCAGCTATTTCATCATTGCACACAATGTAAAAGATTTGGGTAACTCAGGTTTATTGGCTGTGCATTGGTTAATCCTGTTATATCTAATTCAAACTTTTGGTGAACTTTGTTTGTCGCCAATTGGATTGTCTCTTGTAGGTAAATTAGCCCCAAGAAGATTTGCTTCTTTGTTGTTTGGCGTATTCTTCCTTTCTAACGCATCAGGTTATGCGCTGGCAGGAACATTAGGTTCTATATTGCCTGCAACTGGCGAACAATTTAAAGCAGCTGAAGCAGCTGGAATCGATTTAAAAGCTATCCTCGACAAAACGATAACACCAACAGTTGAACAAATTAAATTCTTAGCAGATAATAAAATCAGTGACCATTATCCAAAATTTGCAGGATTCACCATTCATAATTTGTTTGAATTCTTTATGGTATTTGTTGTGCTTTGTGGTGTTGCCTCAGCTTTATTGTTTATGTTGGTACCAAAACTTAAGAAAATGATGCACAATGTGTAATCTATAACTTTTTGTAATAAATAAAGCGACTTTTCAGTCGCTTTTTTTATTACAAAATACTTTCTAGTTCTTTCAAATGTGTTACAGTATAAGTAGGTTTTTTATCTGTAGTAGCATCAATATGGTTGACAAAAACGTTGTCCATGCCTGCATTCATAGCACCCTGAATATCAGCATCGAGATTATCTCCAATCATAATAGACTCATGCAATAAAGCTCCAGATTGATTCATCGCAAAATCAAATATTTCCTTTTCAGGCTTCATGCTATTGCTGGCTTCTGAAGTGATGACATGTGTAAAGAAATGATCAATCTTGCTGTTGCGAATTTTACTCCACTGCGTTTTTTCGAAACCGTTAGTAATAAGATGAATTTGATAATCTTTTGTTTTTAAATAATCCAAAATTTCATAAGCATGGGGAAACATACCATCTTTAACAGGCAATATTTCAAGAAATCTTGCGCTTATGTTTTTGGCTAGAACTTCATCCCCAACCTTAAATTCCATCATCGTACGCCACATTCTTCTCCACTTTAATTCTTCTGCTGTAATGAAACCATTTTGATATCGCTCCCAAAGTATTTTATTGTGGTGTAAATATTTTTGATAGAAAGCATCGAAATCTGATGTCACTTTTTCTGCTAAACAGAACTCTCCATAGATATCTGTCAGTGATGCTTTGGCATTGGTATCAAAATCCCATAAAGTATGATCCAAATCAAAAAAAATATGTTTGTATGACGGCATTTATCAATTTTTTCTTTTTAATGTATGTCTATCTTTGCGTCGGAATCGTGAAGTTAATTATTAATCTCAATTAAAATCGGAATATATGCTTGCAGTTATTACAGGAGCCAGTAGAGGAATGGGAAAGGCCATGGCGCTAAAATTTGCTAAAGCCGGCTATGATTTGCTGCTTTGCTCCAGAACGATGACTACACTTGAAACTACACGTGGAATTATTTTAAAAGCAGCACCCGAAAGACAAGTACACCTGTTTGCTACCGACCTTTCCATAAAAGTAGAAGTACAGAAATTCGCAGATTATTGCAACAGCTTTGGCACTGCCGATATTCTAATCAATAACGCTGGCACATACACGCCGGGAAATTGCATTGATGAAGCCGACAACGCCATGGAAAAAATCATGGACTTAAATTTTTACAGCGCTTATCATTTAACCAGAATGCTCTTGCCAAAAATGATGGAAAGGAAATCTGGACATATCTTCAACATGTGTTCCATTGCTTCTTTAAGAGCCTATAGAGGCGGCGGCAGTTATGGTGTCAGCAAATATGCTATGCTAGGTTTCACAAAAAATATCCGTCTTGAATTAACCAATTTTGGTATTAAAGTCACTGCTGTATTTCCCGGAGCTGTGCTTACAGATTCCTGGGGTGATTTTGATAACAGTCAAAATAGAATTATGGTGGTTGACGATATAGTAGATATGATATTCGCAGCCTCTCAATTATCGCCTCAGGCTGTTGTGGAAGATATTGTCATCAGGCCTCAATTAGGCGACTTAGACTAGCTTTTGAAAACTTAGAAATACCTCATAATAACTAGAAAATAATAATTCGTGCATTCGTGGCAAACCTAACTTCCCCCTTGGGGGATTTAGGGGGCTTGATTAAACTTATACCCTACGCCTCTCACAGACTGAAAATATATCGGATTTTTAGAATCATCTTCAACATATTTCCTGAAGTTGAGAATAAAATTATCAATGGTTCTTGTGGTTGGATACACATTATAACCCCATACCGCCTGTAATATTTTTTCTCTGGTAACCACTTCATTTTTATTTTCAATCAACAGCTTCAATAACATCGCTTCTTTTTTTGTCAGTTCGATTTTCTCGTCTCTTTTGTTGGTAAGGATTAACCCATTAAAATCAATTTTGTTTTTTCCAAACTCATAAGTGTCACCAATAGAATGTTTGTTCTCAATCATCTCATTTTTTCTGATGAGTTTTTCTACTCTGAGTAAAAGTTCTTCCAAGTTGAATGGCTTGGTCAAATAATCATCAGCTCCTTTTTTTAAACCCAATACTCTGTCGGCACTGCTGTTTTTGGCACTTAAAATCAAAATCGGAATATCAATTTGCTGAAGCCTGATAGATTCACAAACAGCAATACCATCAACCTCAGGAAGCATCACATCCAATATCATAAGGTCATAATGTTCCTGATGAATCATCTGTAAAGCAGAAGCCCCATCAAAGCTGCTACTCACTGAATAGCCTTCTAATTCAAGATTTAGTTTTAATGCTTCCTGAAGATTTTCTTCATCTTCAACCAGCAATATTGAATGTTGTTTTTGAGACATAATTTATTATGACATTAGCGGTAACTGAATGGTAAATATTGAACCTTTGGGTTGGTTATCTTTCACATAAACCATGCCTTTATGGGCATCAACAATTCTTTTAACGAGAAATAATCCGAGGCCCGTTCCCTTTGATTTTTGGGTAGCATCACTTCCAATTCGATAAAATTTTTCAAATATTTTCAATTTGTCTTCATCAGGAATACCATTTCCTTCATCAGTAATCGCAATCTGACATTGGTTTTCTTTATTGGCAAGCACCACCTGTATCGCCGTATCTTTCGGTGAATACTTCAATGCATTTTCAATCAAATTATTGAAAGCCATTTGAAGTAAAAACACATCTCCCTGGATTGTAATTTCGTCTTTTGGATTGAACATAATATTCCTACTCGGATACCTCACTGAAAAATCTCTGATACAATCGCCCAGCAATTTATTGATTTGAATTTGCTCTGAAACTTTTTGATATGCCGCTGATTCTATCTGTGATGAAAGCAGTAGATTGTTGCACAAAGCATTCATTCTATTGGCTTCCTGCAGTGTATTATTAATCAGTTTCTCTTGCTGCGACATTTCAAGTTTTCTTTTTTGCAAGGTCTCTAGATTCAACTTTGTAACCGCAATTGGCGTTTTTAATTCATGTGTAATCGCCATCATGAAATTTTGCTGCTGTGTAGTGATTTTAAGTTGATTTTTTACTGCTCTAAATAAAAAGATGGCGCCTGCAGAAATCAGCAAAAAGAAAATAGCCCCTTCTCCCAAATATTGTGCGGTCTTCCTTTTGTTCTCATCCATAATTTTTTTGTATTGCTCATGGTAACGAATATCTGTTATTTGCAACTCCTGAATTTTATATGTTGTCATCTGTTCATTCTGTCGGGAAAGTGCCACATACCACCATACCAATGCAGCGATAATGTATAAAAGCAACACCCAATATATGATGATGATGGTTCTTATTTTTCCAGACTTATTTGCCATGATTAGCTCTTGTATTCAATTGTTGAAATCAATTTCTTTTATCGAGTCCCCAACTTAATTTGTTTCTTAAAGTTTGAAGAAAATGATTTTCATTGATGCGAATGAGTTTGATATCGAAGTTTTCTTTTTTGACTGCAAGTTGAACTTCTTTGCTTACGATTTCTCTTCTACTGTCGAGTGTTACCAGAAAGCCGTCTGTTCTGCCTTCCAGCTCAAAAGAAATAATCGTATTGTCGGGTACAATAATAGGTCTGATATTCAAATTATGAGGTGCCACAGGAGTTATCACAAAGCTTTTGCTATCGGGGAATACAACAGGACCATTACAACTTAAAGAGTAACCTGTAGAACCTGTTGGCGTGGCCACAATCAAGCCATCTGACCAATACGTATTTAAAAATTCACCATTCAGGTAGGTGTGAATTTTTATCATGGGAGAACTGTCTTTTTTATGAATAGAAAATTCGTTGAGCCCGTAAGGTGTTTCGCCAAACAAAGGAACATTGGCTTCAAGATGAATGAGCGATCTTTTGTCAATCACATATTTTCTGTTGGCGATGGCATCCATAGCCGCATGAATTTCATCTTTACCAATATTGGCCAAAAAACCAAGACGACCATAATTGATACCTAAGATAGGAATGCCTGTATCGCGAACCATGGTAACCGTATCCAATAATGTTCCATCTCCACCCAAACTAATCATGCAATCGAAACTTTCATCTAAATCTGCGGAACAATTGAAAGTAGAATAATTATTATTGTCGAGATTGATGGCTGAATAAAATTGATTGAAAAAATCCTGAAAGAAAACCGGCTCGATGCCATTGGCTATAAGCTCTTCAAATAATTGGTTGATATCCCTTAACTGGTCATTTTCAACCCCGCGACTGTATATGGCTATTTTCATGTTCTTTCTTTTTAATCAAAATGAAAAAAATCAAAAATCAAAATTGTGTCTTCGCTTTTTCATTTTGAATTTTTACTTTTTAGTTTATACTAACCGTTCCTCACAATATTCCTCTAGCATGTAAAAATAAACCCTTTTCTCCTAATTGATTAAAGCTAAATTCCACGCTCATTTTTAAATCATAAAGCGATAGTATATCAAATCCAAAGCCACCTGTATACAGAAAACGATTGTTTAATCTGGTGTCAAATGCTTTTTTATTATAAGCATATCCTGCTTCTGCATATGTTTTTGCATACACGGATAGGGGTATGTAAGGAACTTGTTTGATTTTGAATGGCATTGGAATTTTCAATCCAAAAATCTTTTTACTTAGCGTGTATTTTGAAATGGCAGCAGCCACACCATCTATCACATAATATTCAAGTCCACTCATATAAAAATCTCCATAACCCATGGCGCGTTGGTTGATATACGCTTGTTGGAAAGGCAACTTGATTTTAGAAAAAAACTGAAACCCACTATAATATTGATGCTTGTGCGTGATATATTTTCTGTAAGTAAAATCCAGGGCTAGCATATTTACACCACCTTTCCAGCCCCATCCTCTTTTGGTGAAAATGAATCCATAAACTTTTCCTTTTAATGGATAATTGATATTATCTAAGTTGATATATTGAAAACCATAACTAATATCTAGAAATGATTTTTTGGATTGTGTTGAATTAAAATAATTGGGATTGTATTTAGCAGAAATAACACTATCATCTATATTGATATAATTGAATTGAGCAACAACATAATGCCGATTGTAAAAACCATTTCTTTTTCGGTAAGCAGCATTAAAGAAAAATGCGTTCTTAGTGAAGTCTGATTTTTTGTACTGCAATAACTGATTGTTGTAATCTGTTTTGTAAGTAAACTCTTTGTTTTGAGCAAATCCAGTTCCCAAAGAAAATCCTTCTGTCAGTTTAGAATTGCTATATGGCGCAACATAATAAGCATAGAAATTTCTTGAGTATCCATTTAAAAAAATAAGATTTAACTGGTCGCCACGGCCGCTGATATTGTAATGTGTAAATTTCAAACCATAACTAATCCTGCTGAAATCAGCATTGTATGTTCTCCACCATTCATTAAAATTTCTGTCTGATAATTTGAATTGTGGTGCAGGATAGATATACCAACGTTCATTCACAACTACTTTTAATGAAAACGTATAAGCACTGGTCATCAGTGGAATGATTTCCACCTCAGAAAAAAGATTGGTATTGTATACAAGTTCACGAGAAGATTTGATGGTTTCAAATAGTGAATTTGCTTTTATAGAATCACCTTGTTTGATTTTTATTTCTCTGAGAATCACATAATTTTTGGTTTTTTTATTTCCAGAGATGATTATTGTATCCAGCAACAATTTGCAGTTAGAATCAATCGCCGTTTTTTGAAGCAACTGTTCGTAAAAGATTTTGATGTCCACATTTTGTTGTGCAATTGTACAATTACAGAAAAGCAATCCGAAGAAAAAAAAAGTGCATTTAATTAGGTTCATTTTTTTCAGATTACTTGTGATCATGCATTTGAAGGCTTTTAATTACAAGTCGAGATAGTTCATCAGATTTCTGTAATTGATGTCTGAAGTGTCGTCAAAGATTTTGGTTCCAAACTGATGTAGCACATTGTATTCATACCTTTCAAATGTAGCGAGGAGTGCTGAAATTTCTTTTTTATTGATATGAAGAGTAACAGTAAGAATTCCTGTTACAGCATCTGTAGTAGTATTAAGATGAAGAATCGTACAATCATTACTTTCAACAATTCTACTGATTTCTGAGATAGAAAAATGTACCCTTTCCATTTCGAGAATAATCAATCCGCCGATTTCATTGGCACCAGAAAAATCGCCAATTGTTTTCAATAAATAATCAGAAGTAATCACGCCCATAAATTCGGCAGATTTGTCAATAACAGGAACCACGTTCGTTTCATGTTGATTGCAATACCCGATTGCATTTAAAAAATGGACATCATCTTGAATGTAAATCAGCATGAAATGTTCTTGAATCATTTCAATGGTAGCTTTATCGTCATCTACATCCAATAAATCTTCTTCGCTGATTAATCCAAGATATTTTTTTTCTGCAACGACAGGCAGGTGCGTAAGTTTGAAATCATTAATCAGCAGTTTTGCTTTGGCAACAGTATCCTGCAGTTTTAACTGAGGTATGTTTTGGTTGATTAACTGAGATGTGAGCATGATTCAAGTTTAATAGGGTTACACTAAAAATTAAAATGAATAACCCTAAAAAGAGTTAATGCTTATACAGCGGCTTTTGCATTGAGACGAGCCAAAAAACCTCCTAGAATTTCATTAAAGGCTTCAGGCACTTCCATCATTGGCGCATGACCACATTTGTCGATAAAATGCAATTCACTGTTGGGAATTAACTTGTGAAATTCTTCCCCTACAAATGGCGGTGTGATGGTATCATTATTACCCCAGATCAGACAAGTTGGTAATTTTATTTGATTTAATTCCTGACCAAGATTATTTCTAATGGCGCTTTTTGCCAATGAAATAATTTTTATCACTTTTAATCTGTTGTTGGTAATTTCGAAAACTTCATTCACCAGGTCTTCCGTTGCTAAAGCAGGGTCGTAAAAAGTAAGTGAAGTTTTGTTACGGATATATTCTTTATCTCCTCTTTTAGGGTAAGAGTCTCCCATTCCATGTTCGAATAAGCCTGAACTTCCGGTTAGTATAAGTGATTTAATGCGTTCCGGCTTTTTTAACACATGAACCAACGCCACATGTCCTCCTAATGAATTACCCATCAGGTGAATGTTATTGTAGTTTCTGTGTTCAATAAACTTATTTAAATATTTTTGCAATCCGCCAACTGAAGTATGTAGTAAATCGAGATCGAGTAATGGTAAAATAGGCACCACTACCTTATTTGTTTTTTTGAAATAATCAATCAGGTCCTTGAAATTACTCAAGGCTCCAAACAATCCATGAAGCATCATCAGCGGTTCGCCCTCACCTTCTTCAATGAATTTGTATTTACCATCCTCCTTTATTGAGTAATCCATTCTTTAATAACTATTTAAATAAAAAACTTGTGTTTAAAATTACATTAATTCGAATAATTTTTCGGCACCCCTTCAAAATACTGTTGCAACTGTGAAAAAATATCCTTGAAAAAAGGAATTATTTTGCCCAGATGGTCCAACAGCCAAGGTCCTAAAGTTGAAAAATACGGATAAAAAACCGACTCACTCAATTTTTCTTTGCCCACAAGCTTCATCTCTTTTGCATAGAATATCAAAACGCTGTAAAAAACTCCATACAACAGCATAAAAACACAAATGCCACCAAACTTATTCAACCAACCTAACATCATCACTTCAGTAGTTTTTTCAAATAATTTTCCTGCATAATAAAACACAATAATGAAAGCTGCAAAAATCAAAACAAAAGAAAGAAAAGGAAGCCAAACTGCATTGGTATGAAAATGCTCAGCCATGTAATTGGATACAACCGCTGATAATTTAGTTGCTGCTGCCAGTCCAACAAAAAATGCAATAAACGAAAACAAAGATTGTATGAATCCTTTGCTCATGCCTTTGTATACGGCAAAAGACATCAATACAACAAAAATGATATCAATAATCATTTACTTTTTTTGGTGATATTAAATTAAGCCAGCATTTCTTTCACGATGGCACTGATGGTTTTTCCATCTGCTAATCCGGCAAGTTGTTTGGAAGCAACTCCCATTACTTTTCCCATATCAGCGGCAGAAGATGCGCTAGTTTCGGTAATTATATTTTTTACAGCTTCTTTGATTTCAGCTTCTGTAAGTTGCTTAGGTAAGAATTTCTCAATCACCGCCATTTCTTCTCTTTCTTTTACAGCCAAATCCTCACGACCTTGTTTTTCAAAGATGTCGAGTGAATCTTTACGTTGCTTCATCATCTTTTGTAAAAATTTCTGTTCGGTAGCTTCGTCAATAGCTCCATTGGCGCCGGGTTCAGTTTTGGCTTTGATGATCTCAGCTTTGATAGCTCTTAAAGCTCTTAATACCGCTTCATTTTTAGATTTCATGGCGTCTTTCATTTCCGCCATTATTTTTACTTCGAGTGACATAGTTTGTGTTTTAAAATATAGATATAAAAATAATTAAAATTAGCCTTGTTCCTTAATCATATCATCTCTGAACTTCTGATAAAAATCTTTGGCAAACGTTTTCATTTCTTCAGAAAGTACATTGTTTTTGGTAGCCCTGTTGAAAGTGTCAGCCATAGTCATCAACATCTGATAATAAAAATCACCCATTTCATCTACCATCATGTCTTTGGTCCACAGATCAATACGAAGCGCCGATTTATCTGCACTGTCCCAAAATGCCAGACACATCGCTTTTGATTTTTGTGCCATCTCTGCTGTACTGTCTGAAGCCTGCCAATTGATTTGTTCAGGAATTTTATTAGGGTCAAGAATGACATCAATAGTTATCGTTGATTTTTGCATGTTCACAATTTTTGGCAAAGTTAATAGGTTTGAAGGGTTAATTTGAAAGTCAAAATTTGTCATTCAACAATCGAACTGAGAAATCTTGTAGTAAAATCTTTCAAATCTGTTTGCATAATTTTCTGATAAGCGGCATTTGTAATTTCATTTTTAAGCGCTTCATCTTTATACAACAAAATCATTTTCTGCGATAATTCCTTTTCATTTGTTTTGGTATATAAAACAGTGTCTTGGAATTGAGTTTTAAAATATGCTGAATCATGAACAATCATTGGAATTTGCATCTGCATACAATCGTTCATTTTGTAATCTGATTGTTGTTTTTCGGAAATGAAAATACAGCCATAAGCTGCTGCACAAGCAACATCTTTTTTATCAGCAGAAATCAACTTTACATCGGCTTTGTATTTGTAAGTTTCCAATTGCTTTGAAACTGAATTGATATTTTTATCATCTGCCACAATCAACAAATTCATGCTCGACTGCTGCCATTTCTTAAAAAATGAAAACGCTTTTAAGGTAGTTATGATTTTATGTTCATCAACATCTTCTGCCATCAAAAGATAAAAATCCTTTCCATCACTTAACACTGTTTTTACTTCTTCTTTCTGTGTGAAATTTAAAGATGAAATTTGTTCGTTGGGCAATAAAGGAATGGATATAATTTTCGATTCGACTTCAGGAAATTTCTCTATTAATAATTGCTTTATATACTCATTTGAAACAATGATTCGATAAGCCGCTTTTATGTATTGGTGTCGATTTGATTTTCTTACAAAATCATCATTTGAAATGTGAATGATTTGTCTGGAATGGTGTTTCAAATTGCAATAATGTGAATTGCTAACAAACACATCAACCTTATTTTTCTTAAGAAAACTCTTCAATGAAAATTGATACCAGATGCCTGCTGATATGCTATTGCTAATAATTGGTGTTAAAGCAACATGTTTTGTGGTGGTATCATTCAAAAGACAAGAATCATTTTTTTTGTCGCTTAGGAAAGTGAGGCTGGATAATGGATGCTGGATACTGGGTGCTGGATTAAACAGCCTGTAATTAATGTCACGGACAATATCTTGATCAGATAAATTGGAATTGATTTGGACCGCAATGTTCATAGAGATATTATTTCAGCACTTTTACTTTTACCGTTTCAATTCTGGTGTCGCTCACATTAAGGATGTCGAATTCGAAATTGCCGATGATGATTCTTTCTTTTTGTTTGGGAATAGATTGATGATTCTGAATGATATAGCCGGACAATGTTTCGGCATCTTCATTGCCTTCAAATTTGATGTGGTATTTTTGGATGATATAGTCGAGCTCTAGCCTACCACTGAAAATGTATTCGTTTTGAGCGATTTGTTTATCTACAAAAGATTCTGGAACATCATATTCATCTTCAATCTCTCCGAATAGTTCTTCGAGCAAATCTTCCATGGTTACAATACCTGCGGTTCCACCAAATTCATCAACAACCCAGGCGATACTTTTTCTTTCCTTGCTGAATTTATTGATTAAATCCGATGCACTCATGGTTTCGGGCACGGCGGGAATAGGATGAATAATTTCTTGTAATGAAGAAGGATTTTTAAATAAATCGAGGTGATGAACGTAACCCGTTATGTTGTCGATGTTTTGTTCATACACCAATATTTTACTAAGCTTGGATTCAATGAATTTATTTCTTACATCAGCAATTGTTGTTTTGGATTCCACACCTTCAATTTCTTTTCTGGGAATCAAACATTCACGCAATTTTACTTCACTTAATGATAATGCATTTTCGAAAAGCTCTTTGTTGATTTGGGTGTTTTCTTCGTCATCGCTACTGTGTTTGGTCTGTTGTAAAAATTGTTCCAAATCAATTTTACTGAAGGCTTCTTTTTTATTGCTGATTTTTACATTGAAAATATACCTAAGCAACCATTCCGACATATTCACAAATGCAGTTGAAAGCGAAGAGAAAAGCCAGTAAAAAAAACGAGTGACTGTGCTAATGAAATCTGAGTTTAAAATGGCATTGCTTTTAGCCCTGAAAAATGCTTTGCAAATAAATTGAGTAAACAAAATAATAGTAGTAGAAAGAAAAGTTTCCACTAATAATTTTACATAATCGATATAATCAGGGTGGACCACACCATGCATCATTTTCTTAATCCATTCCCATACGGGGAACAACATATCGCCAATCAACAAGCCATAAATGACGAGTAAAAAATTAATACCGACGAGAATGGTGCCTATGAATTTTGTGGGTTTGTCTGAAAATTCACCCCAGGTTTTTCCACTAGCCGTTCCTTGTTTTTTTGAAAGTTCAATAGAAAGTTTGTTTGCAGAGATAAATGCAATTTCAATCCCCGATAAAAAACCAATAAAGATTAAAGAAATAAAAATGGCGAGTAAAGCAATCCAATCCATAGCTTAAAATTAGTGATTTCTTCTAAACTTATAGTTGCTGATGTTACGAATTTATAAAATCACCTACAATTTCTACTGCCTGTTTGCAAGCATTGTCAAGGTTGTCGTTGACAATAATCTTATCAAAATGATCTTTGAACCCGATTTCATAAGAAGCTTTATTGACCCTGGCGGCCAGTGATTCATCTGTTTCTGTACCTCTGGATAAAAGTCTCTTCTTTAATTCATCAACGGAAGGAGGTTCTACAAAAATGCTCAATGTGTTTTCAGGATATTGTTGTTGTACATGCAATGCGCCTTTTACGTCAATATCTAAAACAGGAATTTTACCCAATCCCCAGATTCGTTTTAGTTCAGATTTCAACGTGCCATAATATTTTCCTTCGTACACCATTTCCCATTCTGCAAATTCTTTCAATTGAATTTTTTTCTTGAATTCCTCCATGGAAATGAAATAATAATCAACGCCGTCTTTTTCATTTTCACGAGCATTTCTGGTAGCCGCAGAAACTGAAAATGAAAGCACAGGAAATGTCTTCATCAGAAAATGAGTAATAGAAGTTTTTCCGGCTCCTG
>Ga0114968_10000519_pt1 | contig 28686 bp, 22 predicted proteins | sample M_130807_EF_Meta_FD_87020 | JGI IMG/M metagenome (GOLD analysis project Ga0114968, IMG submission 87020) | Freshwater microbial communities from Lake Montjoie, Canada to study carbon cycling - M_130807_EF_MetaG | ecosystem: Environmental > Aquatic > Freshwater > Lake | place: Lake Montjoie... | reverse complement strand
GATGTTGACCAATTCGACGTCGACCTCGACCGCAAGAAGCTGGAGATTCGCGGGCGCACCGAGTCCGGTGGCGATGTGGAGCGGCTCGTCGAGGTCCTCGAGGGGCACCCCTGCTTCAAGAACAAGGTCTCCAAGGACAAGGTTGAGAAGTCCATGGAAGAGAAGACGAAGTTCCGCCTCACGGCGAGCTCCGGCTGCAGTTGAGGGAGGACGCCGCCGTGGCTGAAGAAGCACGCATTGACAAGCTCTTCGGAGCGTTTGACCGCCTGACGCCGCGCGAGAAAGGCCTCGTCGGTGGCTTGGCCGCGGGCGTCCTGATCGCAGCGATCGCGCTCGTGTGGATGTTGGTCGGTCAGCAGATGACTGCGCTTGAGGAGCGCAACCAGAGCTTGAGCGACACGCTCGCTCGAATTCAGGCGGGCAAGGAGAAGTACCTGCAGGAGAAGGTGCGCCTCGACGCGGACAAGAAGCGCCTCGAGACGAACGAGCTCAAGCTGGTCAAGCTGATGGAAGACCAGGCCGCAGCGCAGGGCATCACCATCGAGGACTTCAAGGAGGCGAAGCGCTTCCTGACCGAGAATGCACGCAAGCGAAAGAAGAACGACAAGGGCGAGGTCACTGGCCCGCCTGTGAAAGACCTCGTTGAGGAGAGCCAGACGGTCACGCTCCACAACCTGAGCGTCGACCAACTGTCGAAGTTCATGGCCTCGCTTGAGGGCCGGCAGGAGCCCGTCAAGGTCACGCGCATCAGCGTGCAGACCCAATTCAGCGACCGCAGCAAGCTGCGCGAGGTCCGCATGACCGTCGCGACGTATCGCATGGAGGAGGGCGAATGAAGCCCCGCGCTTGGTGGCAGAACGGCCTCGTCTACCTCGGCTACACGTCGTTCTTCGTGTTCGCGTTCATCGCCTGCATTTACCTGACGCTCCCGCTCGACGCCCTGCAGGGCTACTTGGTTCGCAAGCTCTCCGACGAGCACGGCATGGACCTCACGATTGAGCGCTTGTCGACTTGGCGGCTCACGGGCTTTGAGGCAGAGAATGTCGTCATTCGGCCACGACCCTCGCCCGAAGAGCTGGCGGCGATCACGGCGGCGCGCGAGGCCCGCAAGGCCTGGGACGAGCAGCACAAGGGCAAGGGCGACCGAGCCGAGAAGACCGAGAAGACGGACGCCGGGACAGCGGCCGGCGAGCCCGCCGTTGCGGCCGGCAAGGGTGCGCTGGAGGCACCGAAGGCAGGCGCGCCCGAGCCGCCGACCGTGCCGGCCGGGCCCGCGCCCATCGAGGCCGCGCGGCTGCGTGCGCGCCTCGGCATCTTGGGCCTGCTCAAGGGCGACCTCGCGCTCGATGTCCGCGCCGAAATGCTCGGCGGTACGCTGAACGCCGAGGTCGAGCGTCACGCTGAGGCCACGCTGGTCAAGGCGGACTGGGACGCCTTGGACCTGCGCCAGATCCCGCAAATCAAAGAAGCGCTTCAGGTGCCCGTCGCCGGCGCGTTTGGCGGGAACGTCTCGCTTGAGGTGCCGACCACCGACGACAAGAAGCCGCGCTGGGCAAACGCGACAGGCACGGTCGAGGTCAAGGTCAAGGACGCCGCGATCGGACCGGGCCGAATCGAGAGCAAAAAGCTCGGCGCATTCGGGTTCATGGACGTCCCGATGGCGCGTATCGCCGGCATCGACGGCAAGCTGACGTTCGACAAGAAGAAGGCGGTCGTCGACAAGTTCGACATCACGGGCAAGGACCTCGAGGGCGAGGTCACCGGGCACCTTGTCCTCGACAACGCCATCGACAAGTGGGCGCCCCGGTTGCATGCGCGGTTCAAGGTGAGCGACGAGTTCCTTGAGGCCCATAAGGACGTCAAGGTCGCGCTGAGCGCGAGCACGTGGCTCAAGCAAGGTCAGGCGGATGGCTTCACTGGCATCTCGATCAACGGCACGTTCAAGAGCCCGACCTTCAACCCCAAAAAGGAGAGCCCGTACAAGAAGGGCGGCGACACGACCGCACGTGCCGAGCCGGGTGACGCGCGAAAGACCGCGCGCGACAAGAAGGCGGGGGCGAAGGGCGGCGCCGCGAAGACACCGCCGGCGCGCGCCACGCCCCCTGCCCCCATCGTCCCCCAGCCGGAACCGCCCCGCGCGGCTGAGCCCGATCCTGCCCCCGAGCCCGCAGCGCCGGAGCCCGTGCCCGAAACGGCCGCCCCCGAAGCTGAGCCCGAAGCGCCGACGACGGAGGCGCCCGCAGAGGAGCCGACCGCCGCGCCGGCCGAGGACGACAACGCCGGCGAGTGAGCACGCCACTCAGAAGTTGATGTTGTCTCGCACCGTCGGCTTGAGCGTGTTGGACAGCTCAAAGCGGGCCTCGCCGCGGTAGATGCGCCGATAGAGCGCCCAAAAGCGGAGCACTTTCTTCGTGTACTCTCGCGCCTCGTCGTATGGGATCTCCTCGATGAGGACATCGAGCGGCAGGTGGGCCTTGGCGCCCAGCCACGACGCCATGCGGTGCGGGCCAGCGTTGTAGCTCGCGATCGCGAGGGGCACCTGTCCATCGAACTTGTGCAGGAGCTGCTGAACATACCAAGCAGCCATTTCAAGTACGACGGCGGGTTCGAAGAGAAGCGCTGGGCTGAAGCCGCGCAGCGCCATCCGATCCGCGATCAGCCCGCCCGTCTGCGGCATGACCTGCATCAGGCCGCGGGCGTTCGACCGGCTGATCGCGCGGGGATTGTAGCTGGACTCAACGGTCATGAAGGCCCACAGGAGCAGCGGGTCGACCCCGTAGCGCGTCGCGGCCTGCTCGAGGGGCTCAGCGAACGCCCGCGGGAAGCGGCGCGCCCACGCCGCACGATTTTCGGGCGCGTTCGGAGGGAATGGGAGCTTGCCTCGGCCCGCGCCGTGTCGCCGCGCGTAGTGGGCGTCTCCGACAGCCTCGAACGCGGGGCCGAGCGCGGCCCGGATCGCCGTCATCCCCGAAGCGAGCGCGGGCCCCCGCGTGGGGTCAGGACGCGCGCTGCCCACTTCGGCGAGGGCGCGCCCCCACTCGCCGGTTTGCCCTTGCGCGCGATTGTCCAAGAACGGCCGCGGTGAGAAGCGCCAGCTCTTGAGCGCGCGGCCGCGCGGGCGCGCGTCTGCGAAGGCACGCAGCTCGTCACTCACGGCCCGCAAGGGGATCGCGGCCAGGTCGCTGCGCCCCACGAGCGCGAGCTCCAGCGCTCGCCTCAGCTCGGGGACCGAGTTGCCGTGGCTCCGCGCGACGCTCAGAAGCGCATCCGACGCGAGCGGAGACGCAAGCGGCAGTTCCGCCGCGGACTCAGGTATCGAGGGCGCCGCGGGCGGCTCTGCTCCCCCGAGCTCCTCGAGGCGCAGGCGGGCTTGATGGCCGTAGTAGCCGAGCGGTGACCCCGCCACGACCTCCTCCCACACTGCGCGCGCGCCGGCCGCGTCGCCCGCCTCGGCCCGGACCCGGCCGAGCCAGTAGCGCGCGCGCTCATTCCCCGGCTTCGCGGCGCGGGCGAGGCGCTCAAACGCGGCCAGCGCCCCCCGAGTGTCTCCGAGCCGCCACGCAAACCACGCGCGAAGCCACGGCAGCTTCGACGCGTCGTCGCTGCGGGTGCCGGCGAGGCGCTCGAACCAGGTCCGCGCCTTCGCGTACTGCGCCGCGCGAAAGTAGACCCATGCAATGTCTTCAACGACACCGACGGGCGGGCGCGACGGATTGCCCGAGGCGGCCGCGAGGGCCGCGGCTGCCTCGTCGGTCCGACCAAGGCGCTCGAGGGCGTAGCCGCGCCAGCGAGTGGCACGGCGCGCGCGCCCCGCGTCGCCCTGAGCAGCGGACTCGCGCTCGATGTGCTCAAACGCTGCGAGTGCCTCGGGAAACCGCTCTGAATCCCAGAGAGTCCGCGCGCGGAGCCACTCCGCATCGCGATGAATCTCTGCGCCCGCCTGACCGTCGACGATCAAGGCGTCGAAGAGTTCGATCGCCTCGCCGTAGTACTTGCGTCGGCGCAGGTCGGCCCCCGCCTCGAGGCGCTCGCGCGGGGGGAGCGCGTGCGCGCTCGCGCCCTCGTCGAGCGCGACGAGGCGGGCTTGCGCTTCGTCTGAGAACGGGTCGCCGGGGTCGAGCGCGACGGCGCGCCGCAAGTGAGCGACCGCCTCAGCGGCCCGGCCCTGCCGTGTCAGGGCGTCGGCGAGCGCGAGGCGAGCACCCGCGCGGCCCGGGTACTCGGGGTACTTCGCGAGCAGGGACGCAAGCTGGCGGATCGCCGCCGCGGTGCGCCCCAACGCCAAGTCGACGTCGCAGCGACGGAACTCGACACGAAATCGCCAGGGCGACTCGGGATAGGCCTGAGCATGAGCGGCCAAGGCAGCGGCCGCGCCCTCGGCGTCTCCGAGGCGAAAGCGCGCCTCGGCCGAGAAGAAGAGCGCGACGTCCGCGAGCTGCGTGTGGGCCACCTCTGGCCGCTCCAAATCAGCATACGCGCGGCGAAAGTCTCCCAAATCGAAGGCCGTCAGGCCCGAACGGATCACCGCGAGCCCGGTGCCCCAAGCGCCCAAGGCACGCAGCGCCTCAGCGTCCGCGCGCGCATTGGACTCAAGGCTGCGTCGCGTGGCCTCGGAGACGCGCTCGAGACCGACCGCGAAGCCGGCTGAGTCTCCGCGCTCGCCCGCTGAACTGGCCGCGGACGCGGCTCGAGACGTCGTCGGCCACGCCGTCCCGAAAGCGCACAGCCACGCTGCACTTTTTAAGAACGACAAGAAAATACGCCGCCGCACGGTTGCCGCCTGTTTTCGCGCAATGCTACATTCGTCCGTAAGGCCTTCGAGCCGGGTCGACAAGGGGGGGAAGCCCGTGACCGTGCGATTCAATCGAGTGGCATCACTCCTGGTAGCGATGTGTCTGGTACTGCCGACGCTCGCGAGCGCTCAGTCGCAGCCCGCGCAGGCGCAGTCCAGCGGCGGCGGCGCCTCAAGCGGGGGCAACTTTCGCCACATCACCTCGACAGGCCTTGGCATGGCCGTCGGACGCTCTGAGGGCGGCAACTTCGTCGCCTACAATGGCTTTCTCGCCCGCTCTGTCGCCTCCCGCGACACGCGCGCGCCCGTCTTCGACCCGCCTCCGCAGAACATTCAGGCGGCCGTCGCTCAAAATGCCGCGGCCTGCAGCGCGACTGTGGCCTTTCCCGCGGTGCGCGTCGTCGATAACCGGGACCCGAACCCCGTCGTGACGGCGGTGCTGTCGACCCAGCCGCCCCGCATGCTCAACCCCGCGGGTGAGATGGTCGCAGTCCCCCCGGGGAGCTACGACGTCGTCCTGACGGCGACGGACCGCGCGGGGAATCGTGCGCAGGCGACCTACCGCGTCGTTGTCACGGACAGCACCCTGCCGACCCTCGCGAACGTCCCGAACCCGACGCCCGTCGGCGGTGAGGCCGAGGCGACTTCGCCCGCAGGCACGCAGGTCAACTTGGCCGCGCCGACGTGCTCGGACGTGTGCGACGCGGCGCCGGTCCTGACGAGCACCGCGCTGGCGCGTTACCCGCTCGGCGACACAAACGTCGACTGGGCGTGCGTCGACGCGTCGGGCAACCGCGCTGCCGCCGCGCGTACAGTCGTGCGCGTGCGTGACCGCTTGGCGCCGACTGTGGCGGGGGGGGCGCCCGCCGACTTCGCCGCGAACTGCAACGACCCAGCGGGTTCGAGCGTGCGCGTGCCCGCGATCGCGTGGCAGGACAATGGCGCGAACGCCGCGCAGCTCGAGCTCTCGCTGATCGTCGACCCCGCGGGCGCGAACCAAGCGTTCTCGCCGATCCCCGCCAATGTGACCCTCACAGGCGGCCCACACGTGCTTCGATATGTCGCTCGAGACCCGAGCGGCAACCGCGCGCAATACGATCTGCGCGTGACGATCTCGGACGTGACAGTGCCTCGGGTCACGGTCGTCAACGCGCCTCAAACCGGCTGGTACAACGCGGACGCCGACGTCCAGCTCCGCATCAGCGACAACTGCAGCGCGCTCGCGGCGGGTTTGCGCGTGAACGTGATGCCGCCGCCGCAGGCGCAGGCCATCAACGGCGACATCTTGACCCTGCGCTACACGACGGACGGCATCGTGAACCTGACGGTGACGGCGACCGACAGCGCGAACAATGAGGTCACCGACAACTCAGTGGCCTTCGGGATCGACCGCGGCCCGCCGAACGCCTCGGTCGTCGTGCCGAGCCAGGTCGGTGTGGCGGCGAACAACCCGCTCACGTGGCCCATCTTCGCGCTCGCCGAGACGCTGCCGCTCAACGTCGGGGCGGATGACCCGGGCGACGGGCAGGTCTCCGGTGTCCGGCGCGTTCAGGTCTTTCTGGACCCAGACGCTCAAGGTCGCCCCTCTCGGACGCTCGCGGACGTGACCTATCCCGGCAACGGGACGCCGACGCGGGGTGCGCGTGTGCAGGGCAACGTACGGTGCACAGACAACCGGGCGGGAGACGCCGCAGCCGTCTGCAACGCCGCGGGCGAGGTGCAGTTGCGCAAGCTCCGAGTGGGCGCGCACGTCGTCCGCACGATCGTGACGGACTTCGCGGGCAGCGTCACGACGCTCGACGCGCGACTCACGAACGCGAACCTGTACGAAGGCCTCGACATCGTCGCGGCGCGTATCGGCCAACGCCTGCAGCAAGGTGGCCTGCCCGCGGCCGTGGCGCAAGAGCTGGCGCAAGCGCTCCCCGACCTGCAGCGCGGCCGGACTTTGGCGGCGCGGCAGCTCCCCGGCTCACCGTACGGTACGCCCCTGTTCTTGGGCAGCGCGCTCAAGGCGGTTCAGGACGCCACCGTTGACCTGGACCAAGGCATCGTCGCGGCGCCTGTCGGCGTTCAGGCGCAGGTCACCGACTATGCGTCATTGGTTCACCGCATCGCGAAGTCCGACCTCACGCTCTTCCGCGCCTACGTCGAGGGCCGCAACCTGCCCGCGACCTTCGTCGGCTCGGATGGGTTCTTGCTCGCCGAGTACGCGACGGACATGGCGAACTCCGCGGAATGGCTGACCGAGATGGGCGACTCGATGGACGCGCAGGACTGGAACGGTTCGGCCGCGGCCGCGCTCGAAGGTTTCTTCGGCCTCAAGAGCGCAGACACGGGCTGGATGATGAACTACGCCGCGCCGTTCGACCCGTCACCCGATGCATACTTGGCGGAGTACGCGCGCGGGCGGGCGATCCTCGATGAGATGCAGCAGGAGATCGCGGCCTATGCGGCGCTGCCGCAGCCTCCGGGCCTACTCAAGATGCAGCAGATGCGGGACGACCTCGACCTGATCGTGAGCGACCTCGATTTGCTGATTCAAGGTGACTTCGACACGCCGAATGGTCTCTCGGACCAGAACTACCTTGAAGACCTCATCAACCTGCAGGTCGTCGCGTCGTCGAGCCAGACCGCCGCCAACCAGGGCGTGTGGGTCCGCAACTACCAGTGGGCGATGATGCAGGTCGTGCGCTACATGGCCTACGCGTCGACGACGAAGGCCATCAGCGTAAACGCCGTGACCCGACGGGCGTGGCCGCTCTTCCAGTTCGCGACGCAGCGCATCAGCGAGGGCGTCGCGTTCCTGAACGAGCGCCGCGTGCAAGAGGCCATCGACCTGTATCTCGACGAGCTGAGCACCTGCTCTATCGCGGCGGTCTACCACTGCCACTACCTGACGGACGAGACTGCAGGCGGCGGCCAAGACCTCGACCAGCCTTACACGGCAGACGTCGTTCAGGGCTGCTGGGACGTGATGCTTCGCCCAGACGAGTGGGCGGCCGCGCCGGCGCCGGGACCACGCGAGCCCCCCGCGGCGTGCCGCTTCGGTCAAAACATCCGCTGATCAGAGCTCTTCGTCGCCCCCACCGAGAAACTCGGCCTTGCCTTGGGCGACCCCAGCGCGCCGGCCAAACAGGTAGCCGGCGATGAAGCCGACGAGCAGCACGAAGGGCACGTAGACAACGTGCGTCGGCGGTGGCACCGCCAAGAAGCTGGTTTCACCCACGCTCTCTCTCCCAGGCATCGAGCCGCGACTCGAGCTCCTTGAGGGCGCGGTCCGCACCCTGTTGACGTCGCGTCGTGCGCCAAATGAACGCGAACGCAATGGCCCAGAGGGCCCCATAGGCCAACCATAAGTGGCGGTGGCGCATGTCCTGCATCTCAGCCTCACTCGTGGCTTGAAACGCTGTGACCTGCGGCGCGCGCTCTGCGGCGCTTGCGCCCGCCGGCTCATCAGCGAGCACGGGCGTCGTCAGCGAAGCGCACAAAGTCGCAGCGACCAAAAAACTGCACACCCCAGAAGACTTCATGCTTCCACTCCGGCGCGCTGCAGGCGGCGACGCAGGGCGCCCACCTGTCGCTCTTGAAAGTGCATACGAAAGCGCATGCGGACGAGGACGACGAAGAGGAGCAACACCACGACGCTGACGAGACCGAGCGTCGCGCGCATATCGGGGTCGAGGCCCCCACCCGCCTTGTCCTGAATCTCGGGGTGCATGCCCCGCCACTTGCGAACCGCGATGTGGACGAACCAGATGTTCGGCGTTGCGAAGACTGCGAGGCCGGCGGCCAAGCGCCGAGCCCCCTCACCTGCGCCGGCGAAGCTCTGCAAGACCCAGTAGGCGCCGAACATGAGCACCATGAGCGCCATGGACGTGAGGCGCGGCTCCCACTTCCACCAGACGCCCCAGGCGGGCCGCGCCCAGAGCGGCCCCGTGACGAGCACGATAAGGCCGAACATCAGGCCGACCTCGGCCGAAGCGAGGGCGAAGGCGTCCCAGCGCCCCTTGCGCGTGTACAAGTAGCCGAGGCTCCCGACGAAGCACGACACAAACCCCAAGTAGCACGCCCAGGCGCTATTGACGTGGTAGTAGAAAATCTTCTGGACGACGCCCATCTGGGCCTCGACAGGCGCCCACGCGAACACGGCGAAGTGTCCGAGCAGCATCGCGATGAAGGCCGCTCCGATGAGCGCCGCTTGACCCCTCATGGGTTGACTCCCGTCCTTCGTCACTCTGTGACCAGCTGCTCGAAGATCAGTTGGCCGCCGATACCATAAACGACATCGAACGCGATCAAGAGCTGCCACCATGGCCCTACGTCTTGGTCTGGCACAGTGCCCAGCGTAGCCGCCGTCGCGGAGACGCCCGCGATCAGGACCGGTGTGACCAGCGGAAAGACGAGCATGGGGAGCAGCACCTCGGCAAAGCGCGCGTTCACGGCCACCACAGCGAGTGGTGTGCCCACGAGCGCAAAGCCCAAGACGCCCAGCGTGAGCTGCCCAATGAGCGGCGCGAGGTGCGCCGCGGCGTCCACGCGAAGCAGCACCGCGAGCAGCGGCGCCGCCAACAGGGCCACGAAGAGCGACAACGCAAAGTTCAAGGTGACCTTGGCGGCCAAGATGCCCCCCCGGTGCGCGGGCGACCCCACAAGCGCGGCGAACGCGCCCTCTCGCGCCTCTCGAGCGAACGTCCTGCCCGTGGCCAAGGTGCCGGCGAAGAGCACGATGGCCCACAGGCAGCCGGGAAAGAGTATCCGGTTCGTGAGCTCGTCCCCCGAGAAGCCAAAGGTGAAGACGAGCGACAGCACAAGAGCGAAGAACGCGAGCGTGACCAGGGTCTCCCGCGCGCGCAGCTCGACGCGCGCGTCCTTGACCAGTACTGCGCGAAACGTCTCGAATGAGCTCATGCCGCGCGTCCCCGCGCCTCGGCATGCGCCCTGTAAAGCGCGTCGAGGGGCGCGTCGCGCTCGCCTGCGAATGCCACGCGCCCGGCGCGCAAAACGACGACGTCATCCGCGAGCGCGTCGGAGAGCGCCAGATCGTGTGTGACCAGGACAACGATCGCGCCGCGGGCCCGCGCCTCTTGAACGAGGCCCACCAGGAGGTCTGCGCCGGTCGGATCGAGGCCGGTAAAGGGCTCGTCGAGCAGGACGAGCGCGGGCGCATGCACGAGCGCGCGCGCGAGCGCGAGCCGCTGCGCCATGCCGCGGCTGAAACCGGCGACCGCGCGGTCCGACGCGCGCGCGAGCCCGACACGCTCGAGCCAAGGCGCGACGTGAGAAGCGTCGACGCCGTAGAGGGACGCGAAGAACTCGAGATTCTCACGGGCCGTCAGCTCGCCGTACAGCATTGGCCGATGAGCGACGTGTCCGATCAAGCGCCGGAGCCTCGGACCCGCCATCGTAGCGTCTGCGTCGTCGAATCGCACGCGCCCTTCGGATGGGCGCAGCGCCGTCGAGAGCAAGCCCATGAGCGTGCTCTTGCCCGCGCCGTTCGCGCCGAGGAGGGCTGTCACACGGCCCGCCCGCAAGGTCAGGTTCACGTCAATCAGGGCGTAGGTGTCGTCGTGGAGGCGGCTGAGCGCCTCAGCGCGCACCTCACTCAGCCGGGGAGCGCTCATCAGGCGCTACGACCATCGAGGCGGTCGAGCGCGCGATAAAGCGAGACGAGCCGCGCCGTGATGGCTTCTTGCTCCCGCTCAAATCGGGCCTCGGGCAGGTGTCCTTTTGCGACGGCCTTGCGCATGCGCTCAAGCGCTTTGATGAGGCGGTCGCGCTCATTCTCCAAGTGCGCACGCGAGAGCGTCGCCTCGCCTGCGGTGTTTGAGCGCCGGAATCCGAAGAACACGCCGACAAACACCGCGACGATGGCTGCGAGCAGCGTCCACGCCTTCCACCCTGACCCCACCGGCAGTCCGGAGAATGCGAAGCGCAGCGGCTCATTCGCAGGGAGGTCGAGGGACATGCGGAGGACCTCGAACGCACGCCCTTGACCGTTCGTGGTGCGCTCCGCCTTCACGCCGTCACTCCGCGGCAGCAGCGTCAGCGTCGTGTCGACGCGCTGCCCTGGCTGCTGACCGACAGGCGCGACGATGAACGCGCCCCGTGTCCTCACAGGCAACCGCTGAGACCACTCGTAGGTCGCGGCGTCGTACTTGATCGTGTAGACGAACGTCACCTCGGCGGGCTGGGCGTTCGGCAGGAGCGCGCCCTTGAACCAAATGTCCGTGCCGCGCACCTCGACGACTTTGGGGTCTGCGTCTTCATTGAGTTCGGGGTGCTTGCCCCCGGCCGGCAACGGGATGCGGAGGCCGCCCCCGGGCAGTGCGGCGAGATTCGCGACCTCGGCGCCCGAGTTCCAGAGCCGAATCGACTGACGAACGACGAGATTCTCCTCGTCGGGCATCAGGTCGATGTGGGCGTGCTCCGCGACGATCGCCTGTGTGCCCGTCGAGGCCGCACCAACGCTGACCTCGACCCAGCCGCCGGCGGCGGGCAGGCTCGCGAGGTCGAACGGGAACTTGACCCCATCCCGCTCTGCAGCGACGAGATAGGCGATTTGGCTCTGCACCTCGGGGTTGCTGGGGATCCCGGTGAAGCGCGCGATGCCCGCGGCGTCTGTCACGACCGCGTAGTCGCGGACCTTGGCCCCGCCCGCCAAGATCGTCATCGTCACACGCAAGCCCGCGGGGGCGGGTCTCCGGCCACCTTGAGGCGCGGCTTCGACCACGCGCACTTCGACGTCGTGCCGCTGCATCTTGGCGAGGAACGGCGGCAGCCCGCCGGTGTCGGCCGTAGCCTGCTGAGCGAGCGCTGTGGGCGGCGCAGCCAGACCGAGTGTGGCCATGACACAGGCCGCAGCCATGAACTGTCGAGCACGGGCGATCAAGACTTGGACTCCTTGGGCGCTGTGCTCGTCGCGATGCGGTCGCTGTAGGCTCGGGCACGCTCATCGAGGCGCGCAACAACCTCGAGCGCCTCGCGCTCAAAGCGACCGCGGAGTCGCCGGAGGTCATCTTCGTCGAGCTTGCTCAGGGCGGCCTCGGCCTCAAGGTCACGCAGCTCGTCGACCAGCCGATCTCGCCGCGCGATCAAGTCCGCGGAGTCGTCCTCGACGCGGGCCCACTCCGCGGCCGTGACGACCTCACGGTCGAGCAGCGGCTGGGCGGCGCTGTAAAGCAAGTAAATCGCCAAGAGCGCGACGATGATCGCAAGGAGCAAGAACATCGCTCAGGCCTCGGCCGCCGGGTCGGCGGGGGTGCCATCGAGGCGCCCAACGGGCGCTTGCCGCGCGCGCTTGCGGGCGGCGGTAAACACGGGGTAGGCCTCGCGTTCAGGCCACACTGCGAACACGACGCCAAAGAGCAGAAAGGCGCCGCCGATCCACATCCAGAGGATCATCGGGTTGTAGTGCGCCATGATCTCCGCGGTCTTGAGGCCCGGCTTGAACGAGACGAGCGCGAGATACAGGTTGGCTCGAAGCCCCTGAAGCTCGTCCTTCTCCGTGGTCGTCCGAGAGAGCTGCACATTCGCGCCGTGGTAGAAACGCCGCGACGGGTGAAGCTGGCCGATGAGCTCCGCGGGCGCGCCGCCTGGGCCTGCGCGGTGGACGTCAAACTTGGCGAACCACTCCTCGTACTCGCGGTTCTCCGTGCGGTCAAAGCCCCGGAAGGTGAGCACGTGACCCTCGAGCATGTGCTGCTCGCCCTCGGCGTGGAACGTGAGGTCGAGCTCGGTCTTCAGCCCCGTGCCGACGAACCCGAGGAACAGGCACGCGAAGCCGATGTGCGTGAGGTAGCCGCCGTAACGGCGGCGGTTGCGTGCCACGAGGCGACCGAGCGCGACCGCCAGCGACTCACCCGTGCCCTGAGCGCGGACCCTGGCGTTCCGCAGGTACTCAAGCCCCAGGGTGATCACGGTGAAGAAGAAGCCGTAGAAGCCGATGAGGGCGTAAACGCCCGTCAGGTTGCTCGACTGAACGAGCTGGCCGACCGGGACGTCCCCAATCGGGACCGAGGTCTTCGCGATGTGCCCCTGCAGGTTGTACGTGTCGACTGCGAGCACGACGCCCGTGAGGGCGAGCGACACGATCGCCGGCGACAGCATGTTCACCTTGAACGACCGCGCGGACATCTTGCGCCACGGCACAAGGGGACCGATCCCCATCAGCAGGAGCAGCGCCACGCCGAGCGGCGCGATCCAGCTGTTGTACCAAGGCGCGCTGAACTTCGTCTCGCTCCAGAAGAGCATGCTGAGCTTGTCGCCGATCGTGCCGAACATGACGACGGCGAGGATCGTCATCAGGACGAAGTTGTTCAGCAGGAAGACGCCCTCTCGGCTCGCGAGGTGCTCGACGCCCGGCGCCGCGGTCGGCGCGTCCTCGCGGGCGAAGAGGTCTCGGAAGAACAGCGCGACCATCGAGACGAGCGACGGGCCGAAGATCGACAGAGAGGCGTAGCCAAAGAGCCACGCCGCGCTCCGGAGCTCCTTGTCCGCGATCTGGCTGGCCACAATCCACATCGCGCCGTGCAGGACAGCGACGAACGCGATCGACGCTGCGATCGGCCGCCAGCGGACGCGGGGACCCCAGCGGTCGAACGCAGCCCGCCACCGGTCGGCTTCGTCGGCCGACGCCAGCGAGCCGTCCGCGACGCGCCACGCCATGAGGCTCTGAGACGCGCCAAGCAACACGATCAGGAGCACGACGAAGTACTCGCCGATGTCGCTCTGCGCGAACGTGTGGACGGAGTCGATGACGCCCGCCCGCGTCAGGAACGTGCCGAAAAAGGTCAGGAATCCGGTCAGCAAGACCAAGTGAACATTCCAGACTTTCAGCAGGCCCCGGCGCTCCTGAATCATCACGGAGTGCAAGTAGGCTGTGGCGGCGATCCACGGCATGAGCGCCGCGTTCTCGACCGGGTCCCAGCCCCAAAACCCGCCCCAGCCGAGCTCCTGGTAGGCCCACATGCCCCCGAATAAGTTGCCCATCGACAGGAAGCCCCACGAGACGACGGCGTAGCGCCGCGTCGTGCGAATCCAGGCGTCATCGAGCCGTCGATGAATCAACGCGGCGAGAGCGAAAGCGAACGGGACCGAGAACCAGACGTACCCGCTCAAGATGCTCGGCGGGTGAAACGTCATCGCGGGGTTTTGCAGCAAGGGCTCAAGGCCTTTGCCGTTCATGGGCGGCTCGTTGATGCGGAACGACTCGAAGGGGTTGGCCTCGAGCACCATCAGCAACAGGAAGAACGCCTGCGACGCGCACAAGATCGACAGAACCGTAGGCAGGATGTCGCGGTTCTGGTCGCGGTTCTGACGAATGACGAGCGCTGTGACGACGGCCAGCGTCGTCGACCAAAACATCAGCGAGCCCGCCTGCCCGCCCCAGAACGAGGCGATCAGGTAGTACCAGGGCATGTTGTTGTCGCTGTAGTGGGCGACGTACTTGTTCTGGTAGTCGTGGGTGAGGAATGCGTGAACGAGCAGCAGCGCGGCGGTCCCGATGAACGCGGAGACGACGTAGCCACCGCGCTCGGCGGCGAGCAAGAGGCGTCCGTCGGCGCGACGCTGCCCGATGATGCTCGCGAAGATGCAGAACGCGCAGACGACGATCGACGCGTGGAGGAGAAAGTCACCGAGGTGATGGACGCTGAGCTCGAGCACGTTCACATCCGCTGCTTGGCTTGTTCGGACACCTTGCCCTCTTCGTACTTCGACGGGCACTTCGCCGTGACCTCGCGGGCCTCGATCGACATGTCCCCTCGGACGACGCCCTCGACGACCACGGGCATCCCCTCCTTGAAGACGTCCGGTAGCGGCCCGCGGTAGGCGACCTGCATGACGTCTCCCTGCTCCTGCAGGTTGAAGCGGTGCGTCTTCGAAGCGTCCTCGAACGCATAGGAGCCGATGATCACGGTGCCGCGCACGCGCGCTTGGCGACCCTCGACCTGCGCGAGGCGCGCCTTCACCTCGTGAACGTCGAGGAAATACGCGGTGCCCTCGCCCCCGGCCATCATGCTGTTCGCGACGAGGTAGAAGCCGCCGACGAGGGCGACGAGCGCGACGATGCCGCGCAGTCGGCGCCAAGCCGAAGGACGCCCCGTAGCCGCGCCCGCAGGTGCGGCCTCGATTGCGCCGGCCAAGTCGCCGGTGTCGTAGTTCTCGCTCATGTCGACAGTCCTCCCATTTCCCCGAGCCTCTCAACCGCCCAGGGAGGTCATGACGTTCCGCGGTGCGGTGCGAAAGTCGCGCATTTCGTGCCCGGGCCGCTTGCCGTACACGGCCTGCCCGATCAACGAGGTGAGCGCCTCCCGTGTCGCACCCGCGCGGAGCGCTTGCAAGAGTGAGACCTCGTCATCATGCCCCAGACACGCACGCAGAGCGCCCTGCGCCGTCAATCGCGCCCGATTGCAGGTCCCGCAGAACCCATCGTCGGACATCGGGCTGATGAAGCCCACACGCGCGCCGACGAACGCTCCCCGCGTGGCGCGCCAGTACTGCGCCGGCCCGCGGACGGGGTACGCGGGCGCCGCAGCATCTGGCTCAAGACCAAAGTCGGCGTCGAGCTGGGCGCGCATCTCCGCGGTCGACACGACGGGGTGCTCCTGCGCCGTCACGAGTTGGCCAATGGGCATGAGCTCGATGAAGCGGGGCTCTAGCCCCGTAGTCCACGCCCAGCGGCACAGGTCCGCCAGCTCAGCGTCGTTCTCCCCTCGGACAACCACGGCGTTCACCCGAAGCTGTTGGAAGCCCGCGCCTTGGGCGGCGGCGAGCCCCCGCTGCACGGCCGTGAGGTCGCCGCCTCGGGTCAGACGCCGAAAGGTCTCTGGCGAGGTCGAGTCCACGCTGACATTGAGGCCCACGAGGCCGGCCTCTCTGAGCGCTGCGGCGTGTTGTGCGAGTAAGTGCCCGTTCGTCGTCATGACGACTTCGGGCGCCCCCGGCAGCGCGGCGATTCGCCGCACTAAGTCCACGATGCCTCGCCTCACGAGCGGCTCGCCGCCCGTGAGTCGAACGCGACGCACACCGAGCTCGACCATCAGCCCTACGAGGCGCTCCACCTCTTCGAACCGCATGACGTCCGCGCGGTCGAAGTGCGGGAATCCGTTGGCGGGCATGCAGTAAGCGCACGCATAGTTACACCGGTCCGTCACGGAGACGCGCAAGTAGCGGATGCGGCGCGCTGAGCGGTCCGTCAACGCATGCGCGCCCTCGCCTTGCGCGTCCTCGCGCAGGACGGGGAGCGCCTCATGCGCAGACTTCTCGGACGGAGTGAACACGGGTCCTTCACGCTATCAGCCTTCCCGCCGGCGTTCAACGCGCGCGGCGCGCGGCCGTCCGTGCGCGTTGACACACGCACGGCGCCTCGCCATGCTCGCGGCCCTCTTTATGGGGAGGTCACCGTGACTCAGATGAAGGATGCGCTGCTCCAAGGCGTCGGTAAGCTCTTGCAGAGTGAGCAGGCCATGAAGCTCATGCAGAACGAGGCCGTCATCAAGGCGCTGACAAAGGCGTTCACGGCGACGACCGAGGTGCGGCAGACAATCGACCAGCAGGTCGCGTCCGTCGTCAAGTCGCTCAAGCTCGCCACGCGGGATGACCTGAAATCGCTGCGTCGGAATGTGGAGCGGCTCGAGCGTGAGCTGACCGCGCTCCGCCGGACGGTCGAGGAGAACGCGCTCGTCGCGTCCGAGGCCGTGGAGACCGCGCGCATCGCCGCCCGAGCAGCCGATGCAGCGCGCGCCCGCGTGGAGTCTCCTGCGGCCGCACCGGCCCCCGCGGCCGCAGGCGCCAGCAACGCGAAGCGCGCCGGCAAGGCCAAGGCGCCGCAAGCCTGAATTGGCCGCGCAGACCGCCCAGAACAGAGCCCTCAGAAACGCGTCAAAGGACCCAGAGATGAAGACTTCGACCCACTTGAGCCGTCGCGGCACGCTCACCCTCGCCCTCACGCTCGCCGCCACGCTCCTCTCGGCCGCGAGCGCTTGGGCGCAGACCCCTGCGACCACGCCCGAGTTCACGATGAAGCTCGCCACCGTCGCGCCTGACCAGACCCCCTGGTCGGAGCTCCTCAAGCGCTACAAGAAGGCGGTCGAGGCCAAGTCCAACGGTCGCATCGCCATCAAGGTCTTTTTGGGCGGCACGCTCGGTGACGAGAACGAGGCCGCGCTCAAGTGCAAGCGCGGGCAGATTCAAGCCGTCGCCGCGTCGACGGGCGCCCTCGCGTCACAGGTCCCCGAGCTCAATATCGTGGAGCTGCCGTTCCTGTTCCGGAGCGAGGCCGAGGCCGACACGGTGATCGACGAGGTGATCACCCCGGAGATGGACACCATCGTTCAGAAGTACGGCTTCGTGCTCGGGTTCTGGGGAGAGAACGGCTTCCGCCAAATGGGCACGCGCGAGAAGGCCGTGCGGTCGCCCTCGGACCTCGAGGGGCTCAAGGTCCGGTCGCAGGAGTCGCTCGTGCACCTGGAGATGTGGAAGGCGCTCGGCGCGTCGCCTGTGCCCATTCCCACGACCGAGGTGCCGTCCGCGCTCCAGGCGGGCACGGTCGACGGCTTTGACCAAGCGACGCTCTACGCCGTCGCCGCGAGCTGGTACAAGAAGGTCAAGTTCTTCACGCTGACGAACCACGTCTACCAGCCGGCGGTCATCATGTTCAACCAGGCTTGGTTCAACGGCCTGCCCGCCGACCTGCAAAAGATCGTGGTCGACGAGGGCCGCGCGCTGCAGGCCAAGGGCCGCGCCGCCGTGCGCAAGATCGGACCGGACCTCATCAAGATCGTCGAGACCGAGGGCGTGCAGGTTGTCCCCCTGAGCGCCGGGGAGCGGGACGTCTTCGAGAAGAAGACCGTCGGCGTGCGCGCGGTGCTGCGGCAGAAGCAGGGCGCGGCGACGGCGCAGGTCCTCGACAAGGTCGAGGCGCGCCTGCGCACGCTCCGCGGCGGCAAGTGAGTGGCCGCCGTGTCGACGCTCCAACGAATCGACGCGGCGGTCTACCGAGCTGAGAAGGCCATCGCGTGGTGCCTATTCCTCGTGATGGTCGCGGTCATGGGCGTCAACCTCGTCCACCGCACGTTCTCGCGACCCGAGGGCAAGCTGTCGTCTTGGGCGCTCAGCGCGCTCGAGGCCGGGGGCGTGCATGTCGACGCCGCCTGGATGCACTCGACGGGCTCGGTCTTCCTGAACTTGGGCCTCACGTGGCTCGTGTGCGCGGCGGCTGCGCTCAGCGCCGAACGGCCTGATGAAGCCGACCCCGAGCGCCGCTTGCGACGCTGGGATGCCCGGCGCGCGTTGACCATCGCGACCGGGGTCACGTTCGGCCTCGCAGCGACGGTCAAGCTGGTGCTGGTCGCGCTGCCGAACGGCCTCATCGAGGCGATCAAGTACTCGCTCATCTGTGTGCTGTGGATTGGCCTCATCGGCGCTTCGGTCGCCACCTACGAAAAGCGACACCTTGCGCTCGAGATCGCGGACTACCTCTGGCCCAAAGCGTGGTCGCGCGTCATCAAAGGCCTCGCGATGGCGCTGACGGCCGCGTTCGTCCTGTTTCTCTTGATCCTCTCGGTCATCTCGGTCGGTGAGCACCGCGAGACCTGGCTCGTCAACCCCCTGACCGGTGTAGTCCTCGGGACGAGCATCCCGCTCTGGACGATTTACCTCGTCTTCCCCTATGCGCTCGGAGTCATGGCGCTCCGTTTCGTCGCGCAGGTCCGAGGTGAGCCATGACCCTCATCTTCATCGCGAGCGTCCTGCTCCTCGTCGCGCTCGGGGCCCCGCTCTTCGTCGTCATGGGCGGCGCGACCGCGCTGTGTTTCCTCCTCTTCCTGCCCGACTACGGCGAGCTGTCGAAGCTCACAGTGCTGGTTCAGAGCATGGAGAGCCTGCTCGACAAGCCGGAGTTCGCGGCGATCCCGCTGTTTATGGCCTCGGGCGCGATCATGACCACCGGCGGCATCGCGCACCGCTTGGTCAACATCGCCCGCACCGGGCTGTGCTGGCTCCCAGGCGGGCTGGGGGTCGCGAGCATCGTCGCGTGCATGTTCTTCGCGTCGATCTCGGGGTCGTCCCCCGTCACGCTCATCGCCGTTGGGTCGATCATGTTCCCCGCGATGACGAACGCGAAGTACCCGGAGAACTTCGGCCTCGGCCTGGTGACCACGGCCGGCTCGCTGGGCTGCCTCGTGCCGCCGTCGATTTCGATGCTCTTCTACGCCCTCGCGGTCAGCGGCGCGTCGCCCGTGATGCCCGAAGACCTCTTCCTCGCCGGTCTTGTCCCGGCGCTCTTCGTCGGCGGCCTCCTCGCGGCGTACTCGGTCTGGGTCGGACGCGGCATCGAAGGGTCGAGCCAGCCATTTTCACGGGCCGCGTTCGCGCTCGCGGTCCGCGAAGGCGCGTGGGCGCTGGCGCTCCCCGTGCTCGTCCTCGGCGGCATCTACTCCGGCTTCTTTACGCCCAGCGAGGCGGGCGCTGCAGCGACGATCTACGCCCTCGCGGTGACCGGCTTCATCTACCGACAGCTTGACCTCGGCAAGCTGCGGGAGGCGCTGACGGAGCAGGCGATCCTGATGGGCACGCTCATCCTCGTGATCGTGCTCACCTTCAGCCTCAACGCGTTCCTCACGGAGATCGAGATTCAGACTCACCTGCTTGAGTGGATCCGGGCCTGGGAGCTTGGACCGGTAGGCTTCCTGCTCTTCGTCAACGTCTTCCTGATCGTCGTCGGCGCGCTCATGGACTCCATCAGCTGCACGCTCCTCTTCGCGCCGATGCTCGCCCCCATCGCGACGCAGGTCTTCGGCATCGACCCTCTCCATTTCGGGTTGGTCTTCGTGGTCAATATGGAGATTGGCTACCTGATGCCGCCCGTCGCGACGAACCTCTTCGTGGCGTCGGCCGTGTTCCGCAAGCCGTTCACTCAGGTCACGCGCGCCGTGCTGCCTACGCTGGCGATCACGTGCGCCGCGCTGCTCGTGCTGATGTACGTGCCGACCGTGTCGAAGGCGGCGATCAACTTCAAGCGCGGGGTGCCTATCGTCGAGCACTTCCCGTTCGACCGTGCGCCCGTTTTTCCGGATAACCCGACCGAAGGCGATGCGCTGGCGGACGATGGGGCGCCGTCGGACGCCCCACCCGCCACTGCGTCAGCGCCGCAGACCGCAGCGGGCAACCTCGCGGACCTGACGGCGAAGAGCATGGGGGCTTGGGACGACGAGGCGGACGCGGGGGCTCTCTCACCGCCGGCGTCCGGGGCGTCCGCGCCCGCTTCTGTCGGCGCGCCGCCCAGCAACCTCAAGGACCTCACGCGCAAGGCGATGGAGGTCTGGGACGAAGAGTGAGGCCGCGTTAGAAGAGGTCGCCGGCGTCGCCGAGCAGCTTCTTGGCCTTGCGCTTCGAGTTCTTCGTCTCCGGCACCAGGTCGGGGTAGACGTCATCGGGCAGCGCCAGGGTCTCCTCGAGCAGCTTCTTGAAGAGCTCGGCGTCCCCTGCCTTGACGGCGTAGGTCTCTGCGAAGAGCACGCGGGTGTCGGCGTACTTCGCGTCGAGCTCAAGCGCACGCTCGAAGGACTTGCGCGACCGCGGTAGGTCGCCGCTCGGGAACGGGACCTTGGTGTAGGCCACGCCAAAGTAGCGGTGCGGAGCGCCGTGAAAGAACTGCTCGTCGAGCTTCAGGCAGTGCTCCATGATCCCGAAGACGCGGTCCTTGAGCGAGAGCAGCGTCGTGATGCCATCGAGCGTCGCCCAGCGACCGAGGTTCGTCGCGTACCAGTAGAGGGCGGGCATGCCGTCCTTGTCGACGAGCGGGATCGAGGCCTCCCACGTCTTGCCGTTCTTGATTGCCTCCGCAAAGGCCGGCGTCGTGAGCCGAATCGCGCGCTCACCGTAGACGACCCCCTTGTCGTAGGCCGCTTTGAGCGCGTCCTCGTCGTCCTCCCACACCAAGTGGGCGTTCGCGAGGAAATAGTAGGCATAGGTCAGCGCGAGCGGGATCTCCGCGTTCGTCGCGTCGATCGCCTCAGCCGCCTCCCAAGCCTTGATCGCGAGGAGGACCTCGGCCTTGTCCTCACGCTTCGCAAAGTGCCCCTGCGCTTCGGCGATCTGCGCCGAGGCGTCCCCCGTCTTCACGGGCGCGGGGGCGTCTTGGGTCAAGGTGCTCTGGCGGCCGCCACAGGCGGACACGCTCAGGCCCGCGGCGAGGATCGAGACGACGAGTCGAGTCTTCATGCTGGCCTCCTTTGGGGTGCGAGAGCGCGATAGCACGCGCCCGCCGGAGGGTCAACGCGCCGGCGGCTCGTCCTCGGCGGCGCCCGCGAGCGCAGCGTCGAGCGCCTCGAGCGAACGCAAGTACGACGGCGCATCGGTCGAGGTCTGCGTCCACCGCTCCGGCGGCTGCACTCTCAGGATGGCGCCGTGATGCTGGAAGGCCCCCCACGCCCCCGCCTGATGCGCCCAGCGGAGCGCCGTCGCGCGCGCTGCGAGGTCATCGGGGTTCAAGCGGAGCGCCTCATCGAGCGCGGCGCGCGCTGCATCGGGCTCCGCCGCCCGGGCGCGAAGCTCGCTCAGGCGACGCCACAAGCGCGCGTTTCTGCGCGCGTCGTCGAGGGCGAGCGCGAGCTCATAGGCCCGCACCACTTGGGGCAGCGCATCGGTCTCGGCGAGCGCTTGGTCGACGGCGTCGAGCGCTGGTCGGCAGCCGGGGTTCGCCTCGAGCATCGCGAGCGCGCGCTCGACGAGCTCCCCCGACCGTTCGGTCGAGTTGAGCGCGCGTCGAAGGCGATGAAAGGCCGCGAGCTCCTCCTCGGCCTGCAATCCCGCCCCTCGCGGCGCACGGTTTTCCAGAGCCCGCTGCAGGTGCTCAATGGCCGCCGTCAGCTCCCCACGGTCGAGCGCGAGCTGCCCGAGGCCGAGGTGGGCACGCGGCGACGCGTCGTCCTCGGACAGCGCCGCCTCGAGGCCCTGCCGAGCGCGCTCGACATTCCCAAGGCGCGCCCGCCACAGCTCAGCGCCCAGCACCCTCAGGGTGGCCCGCTCCGTGGCGTCTGCCGACGCGGCGATGCGCTGCTCCAAGAGGCCGAGGAGCCGCTGCAAATCCGGCACCCGCGAGCGCATCTCAAGGAGCGCTCGCCACGCGTTCACGCGCTCCGCGGCCGACGCGCTCGCGCTCAGCAGGACAAGCTCGTGGTGGGTCGCAGCATCGCCGGGCGCGGGCGCCGCCGATCGCTGCGGCGCGGGCGTCAGCTCAAGCGGCAGCGCGCCTTCGGACGCTGTCACCTCGGGCTCCAAGTCGAACGGCAGCGCACCCGCGGGCGCGAGCCAGAGCGCGAGCGCGTCCACGTCCGGGGTGCCGTCGAGGTCCGCTGCGGCCTGCTGGGCCGCAGCCTCTGCCGCGACGCGGTCTCCACGCCGGCGACCATGGACCTCGGCGAGCCGGGCGGCGAGGCGGCCTCGCCACGGCCCGGGCACTGCAGCGGCGACCTGCCGCTCCAGCGTCGCTGCGAGCGCGTCGTAGTCACCGAGCGCCTCGAGCGCGACCCCCAGCCGCTCAAGCGCGTCGACGTTGTCGGGCCACGCCTCGAGAGAGCGCTCCAGCAGTCGCCGCGCGCCTCGGACGTCGTCGACCGCCTCGAGCAGGACGCCCCCGGCCTCGTAGAGCATGCGCGAGCGCCGCACAGCGTCACTGCCCGTCGTCCCGAAGCACTCCCCGCGGTAGACGATCGCCGCGACCAGCGCGCGCGCCTCGCCGACCTCTCGCGCGTGCGCCAGCCACTCGTCGGCGAGCGCGGGGTCCGTGAGCGCGGCTGCGGCCGACTGAAAGTGAACCAAGGCTTGAGCGGGGGCGCTCTCCGTGAGCAGCCCCGCGGCGCGCCAGTGGCGGTGCGCCGCGTCGTCCGGTCGAAGCTCAGTGAGATCCTCGGTCAGGCGACGCGCTGCGTCGAGCGGTCGCCGGGCTTGCTCAAGGAGGGAGACGAGCAGGTCGCGCGCGCGCTCATCGGGCAGGCCCGCTTCGGCGGCCGAGATGGCGTCCTTGAGACGGTCGAGCCGCCGCAGGACCGCCGCGCGCATGATGTTCAGCTCCGTCGCGTCCCCTGCGCGATGCGTCAGGCGCAGGTCGTAGAGCGCAAGCAGGGCCGACCATTCGCCCCGCGCGCCGTGCACCTCTTCGAGGGCCTCCTCGGCAGCGTTCCAGACGTCGCTCCCCGGCGCGGCGTGGCGCAGGGCGGCCTCGAAGGTCTCCAGAGCGGGCTCGATGGCCTGCCGCTCGTCTCTCAGGAACTCACCGAGCGTCAGCAGCGCCGCGCTGAGTCGTTCGGTCCCCTGGGCAGCCTCGGCCGTTGCTCGGAGCGCGCGCTCGGCTGTCTCGAGCGGGTCTTCGTCTGCGTCGAGGATACGGCGCAGCTCCGCCTCATCGACGGCAAGCGTCTCGGCCGCCTCGGGCTCTTCGGGGGGCGCGCTCGCTTCAATGTCGGCGACTGAGAGCGCCTTGAGCTCCGCGCGTGCGGTCGACACACGCTCCCGGTCCTCATCGGGAACGAGCGGCTCGAGCCGCATGAGCAGCGCAGCGGCTGCGTCGCCGGCGAGCGTTTCGTCGAGCAGAGCGGCGTCTGCCATTCGGAGAGCAGAGGCAGCGTCGAGGGTCCCCGCATCGAGCCACTGCCGCCCGAACTCCATTACGAGCGCGACGTCACCCGCCTCGACGCCATACGCGAAGAGACGCTCCTCCGCAGGGCGATGGCCGGTTTTTGCGAGAAGCGCGGCCCGCAGCAACGCGACGCCCTCGTCGACACGCCCGAGGGCGTCCAGCGTGAGCGCTCCCAGGCGAACGAGGATGTCGGGGCGCTCTGCGGCGCTGGCGCGCTCCAGCTGCGCGCGCAGCCCGTTCGCCACCGTCGGCCAGTCCGTGAGCGCGGTTGCCACCTCGACACGCAAGCGCCACGCGTCGAGATCATCGGGACGCTCAACGAGCACACGGTCAATCAGCGGACCGGCCTCAGCGGGCCGGCGCAGCTCGCGCCACAGGAGCCGCCCGGCGCGCCGAGCGAGGAAGACGACCGCATCGGCTTTCCGCGCGCGCTCGAGACCAGCGACCATGAAAGCCACGATGGCTTCGACGTCGCCGCGCTTGAGAAGCATGTCCTGCGCGGTCTCATAGGTCGCGACACGGTTCGGGTCAGCGTCTCGCGCCTTCGCAGCGACCTCAAGCGCCTCGGCGTCTCGATGCTGAGCGGCCAGAATCTCGGCGAACGCGGCATAGACCGCGCCTGCGGGCTCGTCGAAGCCCTCGCTCTCGTAAACCTCGACCAGCCGACGCATGTGTCGTTCGGCCGCGGGGTAGCGCCCCGCGGCCGCGTGGAGCGAAGCCAGCGCCCGCAACGCCTCGGTCTCGTCTGGGCTGAGGGTGAGCGCGCGCTCGAGGCTCTCGCGCGCGGCTTCGGCGCGACCGAGCGGCCCGAGCTGCAGGCGCGCCAACTCCAACCACAGGGGGACTGCGACCCGCGCTTCGGGCTCCAGCAGCGCGCGTCGGCCGAGCAGATGCGCAAGCTCAGCGAACCGCTCACGCTCCCGCTCAATGTCGGCCAGCCCCTCAAGGGCCGTCAGGTCATTGGGGTCGCAGCCGAGCGCCAAGCCAAAGGCCATCGCCGCGGCGTCCGCGTCGTTCAGGCGCTCACGCAGGAGGACGCCGCGCTCCGCGTGCCACCGCGCGACCTCGCCCGGTTCTGCCGGGAGCTGCGCCCGCGCCTCGAGCGCTGCGGCCAGCGCCGCGAAGTCTTTCGCAGCGCGCAGACGGACCAAAAAGCCGTCGAGCAGCGCCGCGTCGCGCGGCGCAAGCTCCACGGCCCTGCGCTGCAGCTGGAGTGCCCGCGCCACATCGCCGAACTCATCCCCAACGACCACCGCGAGCCGCGCCCAAAGGCCAGCTTGCGCCAGCGGCGACTCGGCGCGCCGCGCGGCGAGCTCGAGAGTGCGCGCCAGATCGTCCCAGCGGCGAAGCCCCCGGAACAGGTGCTCAAGGGCCGCGAGGGCCTCGTCGGCTTGCGCGGGTGAGCCCTCCAGCGCTCGCTGGAATTGCAGCGCCGCGTGGGCTGGCTCCTCGAGAGGGCCAGCGAAGAGCCGACCGAGCCGCAGGTGCAGGTCTGCGCGGTCGAGGTCTTCGGAATTGGGGGCGCGCAGGAGCTCTTCGAGGTGCCCTCGGGCTCGACGCGCGTCCCCTTCGGCGATCGCGATCTCCGCGAGGCCAAGGAGCGCGCCCTTGAGCCCAGGGCGCAGGAGAATCGCTTGGCGGTAACGCAGGGACGCGGTCGCCGCGCCGCCCTCGGGCAGGCGCCGCCACAGGTCTCCGAGTCGGACGAAGACCTCGGCCGCGCGGGCCTGGTCGCCACGCGCCTGCAGGAGCTGCGCGGCCCGGTCCAGGCTGCGCAGCGCGTTGAGCGCGCGACCCGCCTCAGCCTGCGCGTCAGCCAGTCCCATCCACGCGTCGACATCCTCCGGCGTGAGCTCAAGCGTCCGCTCGAACCACCCCACCGCGCCCTCGGGATCGCGTCGCGTCTTCAGCGAGAGCGCGCCAAGCTCAAAGCACAAGGCGGCGCGGCGCGCGGGGTCTTCTTCGGCCGCGAGCAGCCGCTCACGCGCCTGAATCGCCCCGACCATGTTCCCGGCGCGCTCGTGCAAGCCGGCAAGCGCCCTGAGCGCCCCCGGGAGGCGTCTGCGCAAGGTCAGCGCCTGCTCAAGCGCCTCGACTGCCGCTGCGGGTTCTCGTGGCGCCAGCGCCCGCGCCACGCCACAGAGCGCTTGTGCCGCCTCCACAACGTCGCCATGGGACTCAGCGATGCGCGCGACGCGGCGCCACGTCTCCGCGGCCGACGACGCAGAACCTTGCAGGAGCTGCACGAGGCCGAGCGCGTTGAGGGCGTCCAGATCGTCAGGCCATCGCTCCAAGTAGCTCCGCGCCAGCGCCAGCGCGTCTGAGCGCGTCTCCGCGCGGGTCGTCCACAGGTGAAGCAAGCGCGCCACCAAGAACGGATTATCTGGGTGCAGTTCAAGCTGGCGCTCGTAGGCCGCTGCGGCCCGGTCGAGCCGCCCCGCGGCGATCTCCGCCTCGATGGGCGCGTAGAGGCTCTTCGCCTCGTAGTCGGCCAAGAAGCGGCGGTAGCGCAGCGCGACTTCGGGCGCCCGGGTCGGGTCGGCGACCGGCCTCAGCGCGGGGCGCGCGGGCTCTGTCCGCCCCGCCACCAGGCGAACGCGTCCCGCCTCGGCGCGGGCCTCGAGCAAGCGCAAGTCCTTCCGGTCGGGGAGCTTCCAGCCAAGCGAGGCGCAGACCTCGACCAGCCCGAGGTCAATCGGGTCGAACAGCGCGCAGGTCGGGCCGGCCAAGCGCTCCCCGAGACCCGCGGCCATCAGCAGCGCGGTCGCGACCTCGGGCGCCGCGAGGCGCGAGGGCCCGTACACGCGCGCGTCGTAGACGCTGACCAAGACGGCCCGCTCACCCGCAAGGCTCGCGGGTTCGACGCGCGCACGCGCCACGAAAGGCACGCCCTCATGCAGCTCGCCCGCGACCAAGACATCCCCGTCGACAACCCTGACTTCAAGCTCACCGAGGCCTGCTGTGACAGCGGGCAGTCGCAACAATTGCCCGAGCGTCAGCTCATCGACCGAGAAGGCGAAGTGCTCAAGCGCGCCGAACTGGTGACGAAAGCGATCGACCCCTTGCGACAGGTCGAGCCGCGCCGGGACGTGGCGCAGCGCAACCTGAAGCTGCTCGACGACGACGTGCTCCCCGACCGCGCGGTCGGCGAGGACCAAGCGGCCCTGCCCCTGTTCCAAGCGGAGGGCGAAGCCTGTTCGTTTCGTCGATGGCTGAGGCCACACTGGAGCACGTCCTCCAAGACGGCCCCGTCACGGCCGCTGCAGAAATCGCGCGATAATACGGGCCGCGCGGCACGTCACGCAATCTCGCGCGCGGTCGACGTCTTCGCTTCAGGCGGCGAGCGCGCGCTCGAGGCGCTGAACGAGCTGCCGAACGCTCGGGCCAGGCTGACGCGCAAGACCGCGCACGTCCAAGTGGAGCTGACGGCCATCCCGCAACATGAACGACACTTGTTGGTCATCGTTCAGCACATCCATGCGCTCAACGCTCCCAACGGGCAACCGAACGGGCGCTGCCTCGGGGCGCTCTGCGTCAACAAAGACGAGCTCACTGCTCGAGGCCCCGAAGTACATCAGCTTGCAGAGGGAGCGCGGCGGCTGCCCTGCCGCGGTCATCACAGGCCCGGGGAGTTCGACCGCGAACAGGACCTCTTCGCGCGGCATGAACGCCAAGAAGTGCGCGCGATGCGCGAGCAGGTCCGGCGTCGGGTTCAAGGCCGGCATCCGCGCGCCCGCCAAGGTCACGCTGACCTCGTTCGGCTGAACGATCCGCCCGGTCACCGGCGACCGAAAGGCGACCTGCGGCGCGCCGGGATCGTGCGCGACCTCGAACGCGGTCGCGTCTTCATCGGACAGGCCGAGCTCGATGCCGTCCCGAACCCTCAGCGGCGCCAGTTGCTCCACGCCACGCGCGAGCTGCCCCGCGAGGCTCTCATCGGGGCGAACGTCTTCGTCTGCGCTCGCGCTGCGATCGACCACGTCCAACCAATCCGGCAGACGGCGGCCGCGCAGTGGACGCGCTGCCTCCGACGGTGCGACATCACGGCCCACAAGCGCGGCCGTGCCGGTCGGCGCGAGCGGTCCGGCCAGCGGATGGAGCAGCTCGGCTGAATGAGCGCTCAAAGCGTCGACCACGCGTTCGAGTCCAGCCGGCACACCGGACGGGAGCCCCTCCATGATGCGGTTCGACAGCTCTGCCTGCCCAACCGCGGCCAGCGCGAGACCCAGAAGCGTCCGTGTCTCGACCGTCCGGTCTCCGCGCGCATAGGCGACTCGCGCGTAGTGCGCAACGCCGACCGCGTCCGCCCGAGCAGCCGCCATGACCGCACGCCGCGCATAGGCAGTGCCATCGTCCGGTGCACGTCGGATCGCGTCGACTGCGAGGCGTTCCGCGTTCGCGAGCTCGGCTTCACCGCCAAAGCGCGCCCAGAGGGCATTCCACTCGACCATCGGTGCTCCTGCTAGGGCGCGGTCACGCGGAGCAGAGTCGCTTTACCCTGCTCGATGCGCACATCATACGACGTCACCGCCTCGAACGGTGGGAACGCGACCTCGATGACATGCGGACCGTTCTCGAGCCGCAGTGCGTCGATGGGCGTCGACTCGTGGAGCCCGACGCCATCGACCTTGATCCTTGCGCCTACGGGCGCCTCAAGGTGAAGCCACCCCGAGCGCGCGACCGGCGCCTGCAGGTCGCGCAAAGGCATCTTCGGTGTCACGGCCTCGACCGCGGCGATGACCGACCGAATCGCGCTCATGAACCGACGGTCCGAGAGCTGCTCGGGGGCCTCTACCGTGACAACGTGGCGCGGATGGTCGGGCGCCTCGAGCTCCAGGGTCCATCGCGCGCGCGGGAGGGGTCCGGGACGACCCGAAGGTGCCTTCAGCGCGAATGCGTCGAGCTGCCTCAGCGCGTCGATGAGGGCGCGCTCGTCCTCGTCCGTCATGAGCCCCACGACGTCGCGCGAACCAAACTCCGGGCCGTGGTCAACGCGCCGTTCAGCGACCCAAGTCGCCCCGCGTCGATAGACCCGCCAGCGCTGGCTCGCCGACGCCGCCGCGTCTCCATCGACCGTCAGCCGCACGAGCTCCTGCGCGGCGGCCATCGACGACGCGAGGAGGCCGACCGCACACACGGCGACCGACATCAGCGGGCGCTGAGCCCACGCACTAAGGCGTTCTCCCGACATGGGCCGATTCTTGCCGCATCGGGTGACCCTTGGGAAGCGCGCCGGCTTTCGCTACCCTCGTCCCAT
>Ga0114968_10000517_pt1 | contig 28778 bp, 24 predicted proteins | sample M_130807_EF_Meta_FD_87020 | JGI IMG/M metagenome (GOLD analysis project Ga0114968, IMG submission 87020) | Freshwater microbial communities from Lake Montjoie, Canada to study carbon cycling - M_130807_EF_MetaG | ecosystem: Environmental > Aquatic > Freshwater > Lake | place: Lake Montjoie... | reverse complement strand
CCAGTTGAATGGGAATTTTCTATGCCGGTCATAGCAGGCGCCCAACCAGGCGAGGGCTTGTTTCTGTCACAATCGATTTCATATACGCGGTATTCACCACTTCCTGAGGAAACTTCCATGGCCAGCGAACTCGTCAAACACATCACCGACGCCACTTTTGAGGACGTGGTCTTGCATAGCGCACAACCGATTTTGGTGGACTATTGGGCCGAATGGTGCGGCCCCTGCAAGATGATTGCCCCGATTTTGGACGAAGTTTCTGTGTCTTACGAAGGCAAGCTGCAAGTAGCCAAGATGAACGTGGACGAAAACCGGGAAATCCCGGCCAAATTCGGTATCCGCGGCATCCCCACTTTGATGTTGTTCAAGGACGGCAAACTAGCCGCCACCAAGGTCGGCGCCCTGAGCAAAGCCCAATTGGTGGCCTTTATCGACGAACAGATTTAGGCCAGCCTCCTGGAGGCGGTGGCGCTGACCTGCCCAGGCCCGTCACGCCGCTCTAAGCCCCCCGAAACCGGCGCCTGCGCCGGTTTTTTCATTTCGGCGATTTTTGCTGGCATAATTCCTCCGTTCATGCAGCCCATACCCTTGGGCACCGATGCAACGGTGTTGAACCCCCAGGTGCTTCTTACCCCTACGCACCAGTCGGCACCCCCACTCCCCTGATTTTTTGCCCACCGAATTTTCGGCTCCATCCCCTACGGGAAACATTCCATGCACTTAAACGAACTCAAGGCACTGCATGTGTCAGAAGTCCTGAAACAAGCCGAAGAGCTTGAAATCGAAAACACCGGCCGCATGCGCAAGCAAGAGTTGATGTTTGCCATCATCAAAAAACGCGCCCGCACCGGCGAGCAGATCATCGCCGATGGCGTGCTGGAAATCCTGCCCGACGGCTTTGGCTTTTTGCGCAGCCCCGACACCAGCTACACCGCCAGCACCGACGACATCTATATCAGCCCCAGCCAGGTGCGCCGCTTTAATCTGCACACCGGCGACATGATCGAAGGTGAAGTGCGCACACCCAAAGACGGCGAGCGCTACTTTGCGCTGAACAAGCTGGACAAAGTCAACGGCGGTTCTCCCGAGAGTAACAAGCACAAAGTCATGTTCGAGAACTTGACGCCGCTGTTCCCCAAAGTGCAAATGCGCCTAGAGCAGGACAACAAGAGCGACGAGAACATTACGGGGCGCATCATCGACATCATCGCGCCCATCGGCAAAGGCCAGCGCGCCTTGTTGGTGGCTCCACCCAAAAGCGGTAAGACGGTGATGATGCAGCACATTGCGCATGCGATTTCAGCCAACTACCCCGACAGCCACATGATGGTCTTGCTGGTCGATGAGCGCCCCGAAGAGGTGACCGAGATGCAGCGCACCGTGCGCGGCGAAGTGATTGCCTCCACGTTCGACGAACCCGCCTCGCGCCACGTGCACGTGGCCGAAATGGTCATCGAGCGCGCCAAGCGCCTGGTGGAGTTGAAAAAAGACGTGGTGATTTTGTTGGACTCGATCACCCGCCTAGCACGCGCCTACAACAACGTGGTGCCCTCCAGCGGCAAAGTGCTGACCGGTGGTGTCGATTCCAACGCTTTGCAGCGGCCCAAGCGCTTTTTAGGCGCGGCGCGCAATGTGGAAGAAGGCGGCTCGCTGACCATCATCGCCACTGCGCTGGTCGATACTGGCAGCCGCATGGACGAAGTGATTTTTGAGGAATTCAAAGGCACCGGCAACTCTGAAATTCATTTGGACCGCCGCCTCTATGAAAAGCGCGTGTTCCCGTCCATCCAGCTCAACCGCAGCGGAACGCGCCGCGAAGAGTTGTTACTGGCGCCGGAAATTTTGCAAAAGACCCGCATCCTGCGCCAGTTTTTGTACAACATGGACGAGATCGAATCCATGGAAATGGTGCTCAAGCAAATGCGCGCCACCAAGAACAACAGCGAATTCTTCGAAATGATGCGCCGCGGCGGCTAAGCCTGGCCGTTGTGCTGGTCTAGCAGAGCCTGCAAATTGCCGCGTATCTGCGCTTCAATTTGCTTTTGAAAGCTACCCAGTAAAAAGCCCAATTGCGCGTGCAGTTCAAAGCTGTCTGCGCGCACCCGCAAGCTGCCCTTGGCGCCGGTGCGGCTGAACAAAACTTCATCTTCTGTCTGCCCCGGCTTGGACTCGCAAGTCATGCCCCAATCGGCTTGCGCCTGGGCGACCCACACTTGCGCAATCTCGCGGGCCTTAGGCAGGCCTAGCGCATGGGTTTGGCTAATGAAAAGCTCGGGCATCAGTTGGCGCTAAATAAGTGGCACTTAGTGCAGCTTGACATGCGATTCGGTGCGCCGGGTAATCGCACGGGTCAGCGTCTCCAAGGCCACTTTGGTAATGCCGTGCAAAGCCAATTCGTGCATTTTGTAGAGCGAGGTGTACATGACGCGGGCAATCAGGCCGTCGATGAACAAACTGCCTTGCATGAGGCCGCCCATCAAACTACCCACTGCGCTGTAATCGCCCAGAGACACCAGCGATCCGAAATCGCGGTAGTGGTAGGGCTGTAGCGGCTGGCCACGCATTCGCCGCACGATTTGGCGGCGCAAATGGCTGGCCTGCTGGTGGGCCGCCTGGGCGCGTGGCGGGACCATGGCATTTTTTTCCGGCCAGGGGCAGGCAGCGCAGTCGCCCATGGCGAATATGTTGTCGTCTAGCGTAGTCTGTAAGGTTTGGTGCACTACCAACTGGTGGATGCGGTTAGTTTCCAGACCATCGATGTTTTTCAAAAACTCCGGCGCTTTAATGCCAGCGGCCCACACCACCAATTCGGCGGGAATGCGGGTGCCATCGGCCAGTTCGACATGGTGAGCGCCTACACCGGAGACGCGCGCATTGGTATGCACCACAATGCCCAAACCGTCCAGCAGCTCATGGGCTCCCAGCGATATACGCGGCGACAAGGCTGGCAGCACGCGGTCTGCGGCCTCGATCAAATGCAACTTGATATCGCGCTCGGGGTTGATGGTGTCCAGGCCGAAGGCCACCACCTCGCGTGTGGTGCGGTGCAGTTGGGCCACCAGCTCCACACCGGTCGCTCCAGCACCAATCACCGCGAGTTGCAATTGGGAAGGACGCAGCGCGTCGCTTTGGGCGTGGGCGCGGATGCAGGCATCAAGCATGCGGCGGTGAAAGCGCTCGGCGTCCGCCAAGGTTTCAAGCTTGAGGGCATGCTCCTCCACGCCGGGCGTACCAAAATCATTGCTGCGGCTGCCCACCGCAATCACCAGCGTGTCATAAGCAATACTGTGCTGCTGCGTGACCAGCACGCCGTCTTCGTCGACAAAGGGCGCCACATGCACCAGACGCTGCGCCCTGTCCAAGCCATTCATTTCGCCCAAGCGGTATTTGAAATGGTGCCAATGGGCCTGCGCCAGGTAGTTCAGCTCATGGCGTCCCACGTCCATGCTGCCTGCGGCGATTTCGTGCAACTTGGGCTTCCAGACATGGGTGCGGGCTTTTTCGATCAGCGTGACCTCGGCCAGGCCTTTTCGCGCCAAGGCGTCGCCCAAACTGGTTGCGAGCTCCAGTCCCGCAGCGCCACCGCCTACGATAACTATGCGGTGTAATTGCGAATTGGAGGATGCGGGCATGAATAAATTCTAAAGCCTTCCGCTGACAGACAGGAAAACGTACCGCCTTTGTGTTGGTCGCTAATGAGACCGGCGCGACAGCGCCTGCTTATGCAAAGGCAGATAATCCGCGCTGCAAGTCCGCTATGACCCGTATGCCCGTCACGAGTTGCCCCAGACAAACCAACTTCCGCCCCATGCCTATTGCCTCATCATCCCCGGATACGCGAACCCACACCGTCATCGTGGTGGGCGCTGGTTTTGCCGGCGTGGGCGCGGCCATTGGCTTGCGCCAAGCCGGCATCGATTTTTTGATGCTGGAAAAGGCGTCAGAGCCAGGCGGCGTATGGCGCGAGAACACCTATCCGGATTGCGCTTGCGATATTCCGTCGAGCTTTTACTCGTATTCCTTTGCGCCCAATCCGCGCTGGAGCCGCATGTTTGCGCGGCAGGAAGAAATCAAGGGCTACTGCGACAGTACGGTAGCCACCTTTGGCCTTTTGCCTCACCTGCGCTTGAACTGCGAAATGAACAAGGCTAGCTGGAATGAAGCCGAAAAACTTTGGCATTTGGACACATCGCAGGGCCTGCTGCGTGCGCGCTTTGTGGTGATGGCCTGCGGGCCTATGCATGTGCCGGTAATGCCTGACATTCCCGGTCTGGACACCTTTCAAGGGCAAAGCTTTCATTCGGCACGCTGGCGCCACGATATCGACTTGCAAGGCAAACGGGTGGCGGTGATTGGTTCGGGCGCCTCGGCGATTCAGTTTGTACCGGCTATTGCGCCCCAGGTAGCGCAGCTCACACTCTTTCAGCGCACCGCACCCTGGGTTCTGCCCAAAATGGATTTCAAAATTTCAGTCGCCTGGCAAGAACGGTTTACACGTTTTCCTTGGCTGCAAAGCCTGCTGCGCACGGCGCTGTATTTGCAATTTGAGACGCTCAATTTCAGCCTGAAGTTTCCGCGCGCCATAGCCCGCCTGCAAATAGCAGGATTAAAAAATATCGCACGCGGCATAAAAGACCCAACGCTGCGGCAGAAGGTGACACCTAACTTCTCATTGGGCTGTAAACGCATTCTGCAATCGAACACCTGGTATAAAACTCTCGCACAGCCTACGGTACAGGTTTTTTCCGGCATTGCCCGCATTGAGGGCAATCGCCTAGTTTCCAGCCATGGAGAGCGTTGCGAGGCAGACATCATCATTTGGGGTACCGGCTTCGAAGTGGCCGAACCGCCGGCGGCACAGGCCATATTCGGACTATCAGGGCGGGCACTTTCAACACATTGGAAAGGCTCTGCCAGTGCCTATCTAGGCACCTTGCTAGAAGACTGCCCCAATTTATTCATGATGTGCGGCCCCAATTTATATGCTTTTTCCTCGGCCTTTGTCATGATCGAAGCGCAGGTGAAATTCATACTGGCAGCGATCCGCAGTACCGAAGCTAAGGCGCATGCCAGCATCAGCGTAGCGCCCGCCGCCCACCAGGGCTACAACCAAACGGTGCAATTGGCATTAATGAAAACCGTGTGGAACAGCGGCTGCAGCAGCTACTTCATCGACCGCAACGGAAATAACAGCACCAACTGGCCTTGGACCACTTTTTATATGCGCTGGCGCTTGGCGCGGCTGCGGTCCGGCGACTTCACCAAGGGCTAAATACTTGTCCGTCTTTTAAGATTTGCTAGATTTTTTCTGCAAAAAGCTGGCGATGCGCGTATGCACATCCGGGCCAACTCCTTCGTGGCAATAGACCTCATGCGCCAGGCCTGCGCCTAGAGGCAGACCGTCGGTTTCCAAAAGCAATTTTTTGTTGGCACGATGGCTAAACCAGCTATGGGCCCGCACCTTCTGTGCATAGGTATCCACCCCGTCAAAGAAATCTTCGTCGGCAAAGCAGCGGTTAACCAAGCCTAGGCTCAGCGCCTCCTGCGCGCCCACGGTACGGCAACTGAGCATCATGTCCATGGCCTGGCTCTGGCCTACGCGGCGCGGCAAGCGCTGGCTCATGCCCCACAATGGCGTCAGGGCCCATTTGGCATGGGTGTCAGCAAATTTGGCGTTGGCACTGGCCAGTATCACATCACCGGCCAGCGCCAGTTCCAACCCACCGGTATAGCAGTGGCCGTGTACCGCGCAAATCACCGGCTGGGGCAGATTTGCCAGGCGCTCTATCACTTGCGACTGAAAATGCGCGCGCGGCAGTTGCTCGCCCTTGGCCAGATCACCCAGATCATGCCCGGCAGAAAAGCAGCTACCCGCGCCGCGCAACAACACCAGGCCTACGTTGTCGGTCTGCCCTTCCAGATCGGTCAGATGCGCGTCCAAGGCTTCAAATACTTCTACGTTCAGGCTATTGAGCTTGTCCGGGCGGTTGATGGTAGGACGGCTAGGCCTTCCTTGTCGTTTCGCAATACGGTTGAATTCATAGCTGGTATTTCCTTAAAGCGCCTAGAGCGCCGAAATCAAAAAATGCGCCGGTCATGCAGCCCGCATCGCCGTGGGCCCATAAAAAAAGCCCCCGAGTATCCCTACTTGGAGGCTTTTGTCTGAACTTTTGGTGTGAAATTAACTACTGGTCGGTGTGAAAGGATTCGAACCTTCGACCCCTTGCACCCCATGCAAGTGCGCTACCAGGCTGCGCCACACACCGATCTAACCCGCAATTATAGTCCGCAGTGGAAGATCGCTTTGCTCAATTAAGCAGCAGCAAGGTCCGGATTTCCTGCAGTTCGGCGCGCAGCTGGGCGACCTGCTCGGCCGGCATGTGGATGTCTCTTGGCGAGGTGTCGTTGGACTGCGCTGCGTCGGCGGCTACATCCGCACCACTGCCGTCGTCGGCCAAATCGCTAGAGCGCCGCTTCTCGCGCTCCAACTCCAAAATTTCTTGCATCTTGTTGCGCGCGCCGCTGATGGTGAAGCCTTGCTCGTACAGCAAATCGCGGATTTTGCGAATCATCAGCACTTCGTGGTGCTGGTAATAGCGCCGGTTTCCGCGCCGCTTCATCGGGCGCAGCTGGGTGAACTCTTGCTCCCAATAGCGCAAAACATGGGGTTTGACGCCGCACAAATCCCCCACCTCGCCGATGGTGAAATACCGCTTTGCGGGAATTGAAGGGAGTGTGTTCTCCATGAAAATCAATGCAGTAGACGGAAAAGTGGAGAGATTACTCTAAGATTTAAAAGTAGGCAATCGGGAAATACATTGCCAAGCGGCGCAAATGGCGCCGCAAAGCGAGCGCCGCAGCCTCAGGGCTTTGCCACAGGCGCCTGGATGTGGTCTTTCAGCTTGTGGCTGGCGTGGAAGGTCACCACCCGCCGCGCACCGATGGCGATGGCCTCGCCGGTACGCGGGTTGCGGCCAGGGCGCGGCGCCTTGGTGCGAATCTGAAAATTGCCAAAACCAGAGATTTTGACGTCGGTACCCTCCACCAGGCGCGCCGAAATCAGGTCGAAAAAGGCGTCCACCATGTCCTTGGATTCACGCTTGTTCAAGCCCAATTGGTCAAACAGCATATCGGCCAGGTGGGCTTTGGTGACTGCGGCTGTTTCCAGGCTATCGACAGAGATTTGCATAATTTTCTCGGACACTTTTATCAGGGCAAGGTGCGGGGGCTGCGCAGTTGAAAAGCGTATCAGGCCCGTTGGCGGGCACCGACTTGGGCGATAAGTTGGGCTAGCACGGCTGCAACGGTAGTTTCAATTTGCTCTTCCGTCAAGGTGGCTTGGTCGCTGCTCAGGGTCAGGCGCAGAGCCACGCTGTGCGTGCCGGCGTCCAGAGTGGCTGCGGACTGGGCGGTTAGGCGGTAAATATCAAACACTTTGGTCTCTTGCAGCAGCCCCTGCGTGGGTGCCGCGTCAACCGCGGCCATGATGTCTTGGTGCTTGACGGTATCGGCCACCACAATGGCCAGGTCGCGCTGCACCGCGGGGAATCGGGCGACTGGGGTGTAGGCGGGCAAGACGGTAGTGAGCAGCGCCTCCAGCTCCAGCTCAAAAACTACAGGTGCCTGCGTGAGTCCATAGGACTGCACCCAGCGCGGATGCAGCTCGCCCACATAACCGACGACCTTGCCGCCGACCAGCACCTGGGCGCAGCGGCCGGGGTGCATCGCGGGGTGCTGCGCGGCTTCAAAACGGGGTTGATGCGGGGCAAACAAGGCCTCAACATCGCCTTTGACATCGTAAAGATCCACGCCCGTGTCTTTGCGGCCCCATTGCAGTGCGTCGGCAGCGCCCCAAGCCAGACCGGCCACATGCAGGGGTTGGTGAAAGCCTTCCACACTCGCAGCGCTGTCTTTGACGGAAGCGTCGCGGAAAAACACGCGCCCCAACTCGAACACCCGCACCCGCGCAGCCTTGCGATCCTGGTTGAACTTGAGCACCTGCACCAAAGAGCCGATCAGCGAGGAGCGCATAACGCCCATCTGGCTGGCGATGGGGTTGAGCAGGCGCACCGGGTCGGGGTTACCGGCCAGCTCGTTTTCCCAGCGCACGTCCACAAAACTGAAGTTGATCGTCTCTTGGTAGGCTAGCGCGGCCAGTTGGCGGCGCACCGCAAACGGACTGCGCCGGGACTCGGAGGGCACTTTGGCAAATATGGGCGCGCGCGGTGGCGTGTCGGGCAGATGGTCAAAGCCGATCATGCGCGCAACTTCTTCGATCAAGTCCTCTTCAATATGTACATCAAAGCGGTAGGCCGGCGGCGTCACGGTGAGTACGCCGGGCGCTTCGGTCAACGGCAGGCCCAAGCGCTGGAGCGCACGCACACAGTCGACCTGGGTGAGCGGCATGCCAATCACTTTGGCGGCACGCGCCACACGCAAAGCCACCGGCTTGGCCTGCGGCAGCGCAACGGTTTGGTCGTCCACCGGGCCGCAGGTCGTGGCGGGCGTGCCGCAAATCTCCAGAATCAAGCCGGTAATGCGCTCGATGTGCGCGACGGTCTGACTAGGGTCCACGCCCCGCTCAAAGCGGTGACCGGCGTCGGTGGAGAAATTGAAGCGGCGCGAGCGGCCGGCAATCGCGCTGGGCCACCAAAACGCTGCCTCGACATAAACGCTATGCGTGCTGTCGGACACCGCACTGGCCGCGCCACCCATGATGCCGGCCAGCGATTCAAGCTGCGCATCGTCGGCGATGACGCCGACTTTGTCGTCCACTTCGGCGGTATTGCCGTTGAGCAATTCGAGCTTTTCGCCCGCCTTGCCCCAGCGCACCGTCAGGCCACCGGCGATTTTCTCGAGGTCAAAAATATGGGTAGGCTGGCCGGACTCGAACATCACGTAATTGGAGATATCCACCAAGGCGCTCACACTGCGCTGGCCGCAACGGGCCAGGCGGTCGACCATCCAAGCCGGCGTTTTGGCTTGCGTGTTGAGCTGGCGAATCACGCGGCCAGAAAAACGGCCGCATAAATCGGGCGCTTGGACTTTGACCGGCACAACCTCGCTGTTGCCCGGCGCCACCGCCGGTGCCACTAAAGCTTGGAGCGGCGCGCCCGTCAACGCCGCGACTTCCCGCGCCACGCCGTACACGCTCAGGCAATGCGCCAAATTAGGCGTGAGCTTGAGGGTGAACAGCGTATCGTCCAAGTCCAGATGGGCCCGGATGTCTTGGCCCAAGGGCGCGTCCAGCGCCAACTCGAGCAGGCCGCCGTGGTCGTCGGCCAGTTGCAATTCTTTGGCAGAGCACAGCATGCCCTGGCTCTCCACACCGCGCAGTTTGCCCACCTTGATGGTCCAGCCTTGGCCATCCTCGCCGGGCGGCAACTGCGCGCCCACGGTGGCGCAAGGCACTTTGATACCCACGCGGGCATTGGGTGCGCCGCAGACGATGTCCAGCAAGGTGCCCGAGCCCACGTCCACTTTACAAACGCGCAGACGGTCCGCGTTAGGGTGTTGCACCGCCTCACGGATTTCACCGACCACCACGCCGCTAAACGGTGGCGCTACCGGGCGCAGTTCTTCGACCTCCAGACCGGCCATCGTCAGCGTATGGGCGAGCTCTTGGGTGGACAGGGGCGGATTGCAAAAACTGCGCAGCCAGGATTCAGGAAATTGCATATCAGTTCAGTCGCCTTGCAGTGCGCCGTTCAGGCAAATTGGGACAGAAAGCGGATATCGCCTTCGAAAAATACGCGCAAATCGCTCACGCCGTAGCGCAGCATCGCCAAGCGGTCGATGCCCGAGCCAAAGGCAAAGCCGATGTAGCGCTCGGGGTCCAGCCCCATGTTGCGAATCACCTGCGGGTGCACCTGGCCCGAGCCGGAGACTTCCAGCCATTTGCCCTGCAAAGGGCCGGACTCGAACATGATGTCGATCTCGGCGCTGGGCTCGGTAAACGGAAAGTAGCTCGGCCGAAAGCGAAGTTGCAGCGCATCGGTTTCAAAAAACTGGGTGATAAAACTCAGGTACACCGACTTGAGGTCTTTAAAGCTGATGTCCTCGCCCACCCACAGCCCCTCGACCTGGTGGAACATCGGCGAGTGCGTGGCGTCGCTGTCCACGCGAAAGGTGCGGCCGGGCGCAATCACCCGGATCTCGGGCATATCGCCGCTGTAAATGCGGCCGGCAGCTACGTCAAAATCACCGCCATGCTTGCGCACATGCGCTTGCGCATAGCGGATTTGCATTGGGCTGGTGTGCGGGCGCAGGTTGTAATAGACGCCGTCGGCGCCTTTGGTGTCCACGTAAAACGTATCTTGCATGGAGCGCGCTGGGTGGTTGGGCGGGTTGTTCAGCGAGGTAAAACTAAACCAATCGCTCTCAATCTCCGGGCCGTCGGCCACGTCAAAACCCATAGACGCAAAAATCCGCTCGATGCGCTCCTGCGCCAAAGACACGGGGTGCAAACTGCCCTGCCCGCGCGCGCGGCCTGGCAAAGTCACGTCCAAAGCCTGCGCTTGCAATTGGGCCTGCAACTGCGCGTCGGCCAGCGCTTGGCGACGTTCGGTCAGGGCAGCTTCGATATCTTGCTTGGCCAGGTTGATGGAGGCGCCGAGCGTCTTTTTCTCGTCGACGCTGAGCGCGGCCATGCCCTTCATCAACTCGGTGATGCGGCCGGACTTGCCCAGGAACTGCGCCTTGGCGTTTTCCAAATCGGCAGGCGTCGGGGCTGCTGAAAATGCAGCGCGGGCGGCCTCAACAATGCTTGCAAGTTCGGTCATGGCAATAGGGTTTTGGTTTCAATAAAAATGGGCTAGTGCTTTTGCAAGCGCTAGCCCAGATTGGCAGGGAAAGCGGCCCTCGCCCCACTACAGGGCATGGTCGCTCAGGCCCTTACGCAGCGGCGAGCTTGGCCTTGACCTGCTCCACGATGTTGGCAAAAGCTGCCATATCGTGCACTGCGATGTCCGACAGCACTTTGCGGTCGATTTCGATCTGCGCTTTTTTCAGACCGTTGGCGAACTGGCTGTAGGTCAGGCCGCATTGGCGCGCTGCCGCGTTGATACGGGCAATCCACAACTGGCGGAACACGCGCTTTTTGGTGCGGCGGTCACGGTAGGCATATTGCCCAGCCTTCATTACCGCTTCTTTGGCGACGCGGAAAACATTACCGCGGCGACCGCGGAAACCTTTGGCAAGGGCGAGAACTTTTTTGTGGCGGGCGCGAGCCGTTACACCACGTTTGACGCGAGGCATGGTATTACTCCTTGTTCGTCGTTAATTAAATACCACGGCCGGGAAGCATCTGCGCCATGTGACCCATATTGGTCTCATGGACAGCTGTCGAACCGCGCAAGTGGCGTTTATTTTTGGTGGTCTTCTTGGTCAGAATGTGACGTTTGAAGGCTTGGCCGCGTTTAACGGTTCCACCGGGACGGACGCGGAAGCGTTTCTTCGCCGCGCTCTTGGTCTTCATTTTGGGCATTTGCATGCTCCTTCTTCAATTGTGCTCGTGAGGCGTACGGAAAACTCTCTCCGTCCTTGTTGGCCCCGAGCCACTTATAGGCAACAAACTGAACGCGCATTTCTGCGTTGTCGGTCTGCTGACCCGTTGCGCGGGACGAACCCTTTCGCAAACTCTGGCAAATTGCTTTGCCTGGCCATTGCGCAAGCGCAACGGCCTAAAAACCTAGGCCGCCATCTCCTGGACCGGCTTAGCCGCGCCACCGGGCTTTTTCTTACCCGGCGCAATCATCATGACCATCTGGCGCCCTTCCAATTTGGGGAACTGCTCCACCACGATCAAGTCGGCCAACTCATCGCGCATACGCTGCAACAAGGCCAGACCGATTTCCTGGTGCGTAATCTCGCGACCCCGGAAACGCAAAGTGATCTTGCACTTGTCGCCGTCTTCCAGGAAGCGCTTGATATTGCGCACCTTGATGTTGTAGTCGCCATCGTCGGTACCAGGGCGGAATTTGACTTCCTTGACCTCAATGACCTTTTGTTTGGACTTGGCTTCCGCCGCCTTTTTCTGCTCTTGGTACTTGAACTTACCGTAATCCATCAATCGGCATACCGGTGGTATGGCGGTGGCGGCAATTTCTACCAAGTCCACGTCCAGTTCACCGGCAAGGCGCAAGGCCTCGTTGATGTTGACGACACCGAGCGGCTCGTTGTCGACGCCGGTCAGGCGGACTTCCGGGGCCATGATTTCCCGGTTCAGGCGGTGTTTACGTTCTTCGCGTTGGCGGCGGTCACGAAATTCAGTAGCGATGGCTCAATCCTTCACAAAACAAGCCCACACAGGGCGACTTCCGCGCAGCGCGCGACAGATCAGCATTATCTTTGGCAAACCTTAGACAAGGGATTTATCGGCTATGTCCTTGGCAATCAGCGCACTGAACGCTTCCAAGGACATGGCTCCGAGGTCTTTACCCCCTCGGGCGCGCACTGCAACGGCACCAGCAGCCATCTCTTTATCACCTACGACCAAGAGGAAAGGCAGCTTTTGCATTGAATGCTCGCGTATTTTATACGTGATTTTCTCGTTTCTGAGGTCCAAATCGACCCTAAGCCCTTGATTTTGCAGTGTTTTGGCCACTGAACGGGCATATTGGGCCTGCGCATCAGTGATATTGAGCACCGCCAACTGGACCGGCGCGAGCCAGGTCGGCAACGCGCCAGCGCTCTCCTCGATCAAAATTCCGATAAAGCGCTCCAAGCTGCCGACAATGGCGCGATGCAGCATGACGGGGCGGTGGCGGGCGCCGTCTTCGCCCACGTATTCAGCGTCCAGACGCTCGGGCATCGAGAAATCGACCTGCATAGTGCCGCATTGCCACTGACGGCCAATGGCGTCCTTGAGCGTGTATTCGATTTTCGGCCCGTAAAAGGCGCCATCGCCTGGAGAGATCTCAAATTCGCAGCCCGAGGCGCGCAGGCTTTGCATCAATGCCTCTTCCGCCTTGTCCCAACTGGCGTCGCTGCCGATGCGCTGGGCCGGGCGGGTGGCAACTTTGTAAATGATGTTTTTAAAGCCGAAATCGGTATACACCTTTTGCAAAAGCGCGGTGTAGTCCACGCATTCCTGCAAGATTTGGTTTTCAGTACAGAAAATATGGCCGTCGTCTTGGGTGAAGCCGCGCACGCGCATGATGCCGTGCAGGCCGCCCGAAGGCTCGTTGCGGTGGCATTGGCCGAACTCGCCGTAGCGCAGCGGCAAGTCGCGGTAGCTTTTGATGCCTTGCTTAAAAATCAGAATGTGGCCAGGGCAGTTCATCGGTTTGAGCGCGTAATCGCGCTTTTCCGACTCGGTGGTGAACATGTTCTCGCGGTATTTGTCCCAGTGGCCGGTCTTTTCCCACAACGTTTTGTCGATGATTTGCGGGCCTTTGACTTCCTGGTAGCCGTTGTCCTGGTAGACCTTGCGCATGTACTGCTCAACGCCCTGCCACAGCGTCCAGCCCTTGGGATGCCAGAACACCAGGCCCGGCGCGTGCTCGTCAATGTGGAACAAATCGAGTTCGCGGCCCAGCTTGCGGTGGTCGCGCTTTTCGGCTTCTTCCAGCATCGTCAGGTGCTGCTGCAAGTCTTCTTTGGTGGCCCAGGCGGTGCCGTAAATGCGTTGCAGCATTTCTTTGGTGTGGTCGCCGCGCCAATAGGCGCCGGCCACTTTCATTAGCTTAAAGTGCTTGAGCTTGCCGGTGCTGGGGACGTGGGGGCCGCGGCACAGGTCTTCAAAACCGCCTTCGCGGTAGAGCGAAACGTCCTCGCCCGCAGGAATGCTGCCAATGATTTCCGCCTTGTAATGCTCGCCCATGCCTTTGAAGTGCGCCACCGCCTCGTCACGCGGCAACACGCGGCGCAGCACGGGCTCATCCTTGGCGGCCAGCTCGGACATTTTTTTCTCGATAGCGACCAAATCGTCAGGGGTGAAGGGGCGCTCAAACGAAAAATCGTAGAAAAAGCCGTGCTCGATGACCGGGCCGATGGTCACCTGCGCCTGCGGAAACAGTGCCTTGACCGCATAGGCCAACAAATGCGCCGTCGAGTGGCGAATCAGCTCCAGCCCTTCGGCGTCTTTGGCGGTGACTATGGCCAGCTTTGCGTCGGCTTGCACCACAAAGCTGGTGTCTACCAAAGCGCCATCGACTTTGCCGCCCAAAGCGGCCTTGGCCAGGCCGGTCCCGATCGAGGCTGCCACCTCGGCCACGGTGACCGGGCCGGGGAAACTGCGTTGGGAACCATCGGGAAGCGTAATCTGAATCATGGCGACTAAATTAGGGCGGCACACCAGCGCCTATGCGCCAAAGTGGCGCCGCCGCACGGTGACCTGTGTGAAAGGGCGCGATTTTAATCCCTCGCCCCCAGCGCTGGCATAAGATGGCGCGGCCCCTCCACCCGCCCCTTGCCGCCATGCAATTTGATTACACCAACCCCTACCACTCCACCCGTTTGCCGGTCTTTGCGCGCAACATCGTCAGCACCTCGCACCCGCTGGCCGCGCAAGCGGGCTTGCGTATGTACTGGCAAGGCGGCAATGCCGTCGACGCGGCCATCGCCGCTGCCGCTGCCCTGACGATTACCGAGCCGGTGAGCAACGGCCTGGGTTCGGATGCGTTTTGCATTCTGTGGGACGGCAAGGAACTGCATGGCCTGAACGCCTCGGGTCATGCCCCCGCAGCCTGGACGCCGGCTTACTTCCACGGCAAATACGGCGCGCACCAGGCCAATCCGCCCAAGCGGGGCATGGACGCAGTTACCGTGCCTGGCGCAGTCGCAAGTTGGGCGGCGCTGAGCCAGCGCTTTGGCAAACTGCCTTTTGCCGACCTGATGCAACCGGCCATCGATATTGCCGAGCGCGGCTATCTGCTGCCCGTGGTAGTACAACAAAAGTGGGCCGCAGCGGCCGAGGAGTTGCACAGCCAGCCCGGCTTTGCCGCGCACTTTATGCCGCGCGGGCGGGCGCCGGGTGTTGGCGAGCTTTTTCAATTTCCGGCGGCGGCGCGCGGTTTGCGTGCTATCGCCCAAAGTGGTGGCGAGGCTTTTTACCGGGGCGAAATCGCCCAAGCGTTGGAGCGGTTTTCAGACAGCCACGGCGGCAGCTTGCGCGCCTCGGACCTGGCGGCCTACCAGCCCGAGTGGGTCAAGCCGCTGGCGCAAAACTACCGGGGCTACACGCTGCATGAGATTCCGCCCAACGGCCAAGGCATAGCCGCGCTGATCGCCCTGGGCATTTTGGGGCACTTTGACATGGCGGGCCTGGCACGCGACGGCGTGGACTCGCAGCATGTGCAGATCGAGGCCATGAAGCTGGCTTTTGCCGACGTTTACCGCTACATCGCCGACCCGCGCAGCATGCAGCTGCAGGCGGAGCAGCTGCTCGATCCGCAATATTTGGCCCAGCGCGCCCGGCTGATCGATCTGCACCAAGCGCAGGATTTTGGCGCTGGCAACCCCGTTAAGGGTGGCACGGTGTACCTGACGGCGGCGGACGAAAACGGCATGATGGTTAGCTTTATCCAGAGCAATTACATGGGCTTTGGCTCGGGCTGCGTGGAGCCGCAGTTTGGCATCAGCCTGCAAAACCGGGGGCATGGCTTTAGCACGCAGGCCAACGCAGCCAACAGCGCCAACTTGGTAGCGCCGGGCAAAAAACCGTTTCACACCATCATCCCGGCTTTTCTGACGCAGGGCGGCCAGCCGGTGATGAGCTTTGGCGTGATGGGCGCCAATATGCAACCGCAAGGCCATATGCAAACCCTGGTACGCATGCTGGACTACGGCCAAAACCCCCAAGCTGCTTGCGACGCTCCGCGCTGGCGCTTTAACGCCGGCCTGGCCATCAACGTGGAGTCAGGCATGGACCCCGCCACCGTGCAAGGCCTGGCGGCGCGCGGACACCAGATGGAAGTGATCAATGACAGCTACCAGGACTTCGGCGCCGGCCAATTTATCTGGCGTGTTGGCGATCCGGCCACCGAGGGCTATATCGCGGCCAGTGATGCGCGACGCGATGGGCTGGTGGCGGGCATGTAATCCATAAACAAAGACACTTTTCGTAAGCCAATAAAAAAGGGCAGGCACTTACGTACCCGCCCTTTTCGCTCCCCCCACCACCCAAGCCGCGAACGGCCCGGCGCGGGTCAGCGCTTTAGTGGAACTGCTCTTCTTCAGTCGAGCCAGTCAGCGCCGTCACGCTGGAGCGGCCGCCTTGGATGACGGTGGTGATTTCGTCAAAGTAGCCGGTGCCCACTTCTTGCTGGTGCGACACAAAGCTGTAGCCACGGTCGCGGGCGGCGAATTCAGGCTCTTGCACCTTTTCCACATAGGCGGTCATGCCGCGCTTGACGTAGTCTTGGGACAGGTCAAACATGTGGTACCACATATTGTGGATACCGGCCAGCGTGATGAACTGGTATTTGTAGCCCATGGCGCCGAGTTCGCGTTGGAATTTGGCGATGGTGGCATCGTCCAGGTTTTTCTTCCAGTTGAAGGATGGCGAGCAGTTGTAGGCCAGCATCTTGCCGGGGTGTTTGGCGTGCACGGCTTCGGCGTATTTGCGCGCGAAGTCCAGGTCCGGAGTGCCGGTTTCGCACCACACCAAATCGGCGTACTCGGCATAGGCCACCGAGCGGGCCACGGCCTGGTCCATGCCTTTGCGGGTTTTATAAAAACCTTCAGAGGTGCGCTCGCCGGTCAGGAAGGGTTGGTCGATGGGGTCGAAGTCGCTGGTCACCAGATCCGCCGCTTCGGCGTCGGTACGGGCGATCACCAAAGTAGGTACGCCATACACGTCCGCAGCCATGCGTGCGGCTTTGAGTTTTTGCACCGCTTCCGTAGTGGGCACCAAGACTTTGCCGCCCATGTGGCCGCATTTTTTGACCGAGGCGAGCTGGTCTTCAAAGTGCACGCCGCCCGCGCCCGAGCGGATCATGGCTTTCATGAGTTCATAGGCATTGAGCACGCCGCCAAAGCCGGCTTCGGCATCGGCCACGATGGGCGCGTGGTAATCGATGTAGCCTTTGTCGCCAGGGCCAACGCCTTTAGACCACTGGATTTCGTCGGCACGGGTAAAGGAATTGTTGATGCGCTCCACCACTTTAGGCACCGAGTCCACCGGGTACAAGGACTGGTCCGGGTACATGGCGGAGTATTCATTGCTATCCGCCGCGACTTGCCAGCCGGACAAGTAGATGGCTTTGACACCGGCCTTGACTTGTTGCATGGCCTGGCCACCGGTCAGCGCGCCGAGGCAGTTGACATAGGGCTCGTTGTGGAGCAGGTCCCACAGCTTGTCGGCGCCACGGCGGGCCAAGGTGTGCTCCACCTGGAAGGAGCCCCGCAAGCGCACCACGTCAGCGGCCGAATAGCCGCGCTTGATGCCCTTCCAGCGGGGGTTGGTGGCCCATTCTTTTTCCAGTTGTGCGACCTGTTGTTCGCGGCTGAGTTGTTCGGTGAGAGATTGCGGCATAGAAACTCCTAGTTAGTTAATCAGTGCACCAGTAGGGCTCAAACGCGTGGTGCAGTGCCGCAATTTTAGGTCTTATATAAGACACAAGAACAATCTTATGTCTTATATAAGATTAAAATTATTTATATAAAAATCAATAGCTTATAAAATTCATTCCACGATGAATTTACTTTATTTCTCAATGTGAAATATTTTATAACTCAATAACCGTTCACATTTCATATTGCAAAATCGATGCGCGAGGTGTAAAAAAGGGACTCCGCCATTACGGTCGGAGTCCCTTGGCAGGGCGTACACGCTGTTAAACGAGATTTACCTGGCTTGGTCGGTGTCGGGCGTGCCGTTGAAAGCGGTCGCAAAAAACCAAGGCCGTGGCCGTCCCTCAATGGCCGTGGGCCAGGTGGCTGACCAGCATCACCAGGCCAATACCGCCAAGCAGCCAGGCAATTTGCGTCGCCGTCTCGCGGGCCTGCAGGCGTTTTTGCAGTTGCGGAATCAGGTCGGCCAGGGCCACATAAATAAAGCTGCTGGAAGCCACCACCAAGAAATAGGGCAAATAGTCCTGCAACTGGTCCACCAGCCAATAACCCAGCACGCCGCCCAAAGCGGTTACTGAACCTGCCATGGACACCTTAACCAGCGCGGCGCGACGGTCTGTGGCGGTAGCACGCAACACGATCAGGTCGCCCATATGGTGCGGCACCTCGTGCGCCAGCACCGCAATGGAGGCGATGACGCCCAGACGCACATCGGCCATAAATGCCGAGGCAATCAGCACGCCATCGCCGAAGCAGTGCACGCTGTCGCCTGCCAGCACCGCCCACCCACCGCTCGTGTGGTCATGGGCATGATGATGGTCGTGGTTGTCGTGATCATGGTGCCCGTGGGCATGCGCGCCATGTTCATGGCCGTGGTGCCACAGCTCGGCCTTGTCCAGCAAAAAGAAGAACACCAAGCCCACCAGCAAGGTCAAAAACAAATCATGGACATCGGCCTCACTTTCGAACGCTTCGGGCAATAAATGCATAAAGGCCGTAGCCAGCAAAGCGCCCGCTGCCATGCTCAGCATGTGCTGGGTGTAGCGCGCCAGCAGCCCAAAACTTAAAGCCGCAGCCACCCAAACGCTACCAATCCCGGCGCCCAGAGTGCCCAGCACAATGGCCAGCAGTGTTACATCCATAGTCATTTCCATTCCAAGCCTCTCGCGGCGCAAGTCAGGTCCCACAGCGGCCCGGCGGGCCGTGGGGCGGCTATTGTGCCCCAGCGCCTTGGGTAGCCTGCTTAGGGCGCCAGATCAGTGCGCCTGATCCCAGTTGGCGCCCACGCCCACCTCGGCCAGCAAAGGCACCTTGAGCGCTGCCACGCCGGCCATGATGCGCGGGATTTCGCTGCGCAGCCAGTCCACCTCGTTCTGCGGCACCTCAAAAACCAGCTCATCATGCACCTGCATGATCATGCGCGTGCCGTGCTGACCCGCGTCCAGCGCGCGCTGGACCTGCACCATGCTCAGCTTAATCAGGTCGGCGGCAGTGCCCTGCATGGGCGCGTTAATGGCCGCCCGCTCGGCGCCCGCGCGGCGCTGGCCGTTGGGCGAGTTGATTTCGGGCAGGTACAAGCGCCGCCCGAACACCGTCTGCACAAAGCCCTGGGCCTTGGCCTGGGCGCGGGTGTCGTCCATATAGCGTTTGACGCCAGCAAAGCGGGCAAAGTAGCGCTCGATATAGTTCTTGGCCGCCGTGTTGTCGATGCCCAAATTGCGCGCCAAGCCGTAGGCACTCATGCCGTAAATCAAGCCGAAGTTGATCACCTTGGCATAGCGCCGCTGCTCGCTGCTGACCTGGTCTAGCGCCAACCCGAACACTTCGGCCGCCGTGGCCCGGTGCACGTCCAGCCCCTGGTGGAAGGCGTGCAGCAGCGCCTCGTCGCCGCTGATATGGGCCATGATGCGCAGCTCAATCTGGCTGTAATCAGCGCTGGCAATCATGCTGCCCGCAGGCGCCACAAACGCCTCGCGCACGCGCCGCCCCTCGGGCGTGCGGATAGGGATGTTTTGCAGATTGGGGTCGTTGCTGGACAAACGGCCCGTCACCGCCACCGCCTGCGCGTAGTGGGTGTGCACGCGCCCGGTCGATGGCAGGGCCAATTGGGCGAGTTTGTCGGTGTAGGTGCCCTTGAGCTTGGCCAGTCCCCGGTGCTCCAAAATTTTGGCCGGCAGGGGGAAGTCTTCGGCCAGTTTTTCTAGCACTTCTTCGTCCGTGCTGGGCGCGCCGGTGGCGGTTTTTTTGACCACGGGCAAGCCCAGTTTGCCAAAAAATATCTCGCCAATTTGCTTGGGGCTGCTCAGGTTAAAAGGCTGGCCAGCCAGGGCGTGGGCCTCGATCTCTAGCTCCACAATGCGGGCGCCCAAAGCCTGGCTTTGCGCGGCCAGCGTGGCCGCATCAATCAGTACGCCGTTGCGCTCGACGCGGTACAGCGCCTCGCTGCTGTCGATTTCCAGTTGGTAAACAAAGGCCAAACCTGTATCGGCCTGCACCCGGGGCCAGAGCGCCTGGTGCACTTCGAGCGTCATATCGGCGTCTTCGCAGGCGTACTGGGTGGCGCGGGCGATATCGACCTGGTCAAAGCCGATTTGGTGCGCGCCCTTGCCGCAAACGTCTTCAAAGCTGAGCCCGCTGCGGCCCAGGTGGCGCTCAGCCAGACTCTCCAGACTGTGCGGCTTGTGCACCTCGACCACATAGCTTTGCAGCATGGTGTCGTGCACATAACCACGCACCTCGATGCCGTGGTTGGCAAATACATGGCGGTCGTATTTGATTTGCTGGCCTAGCTTGGACCGCAGCGGGTTTTCCAGCCAGGGCCGGAGCAGTTCCAACACTTCCTGGCGCGGCAGTTGCGCCGGCGCATCCGGGTAGTTGTGCGCCAGCGGAATGTAGGCGGACACGCCCACTTGCACACTCAGGCTGATCCCCACGATCTGCGCGCGCATGGCGTCCAGCGAGGTAGTTTCGGTGTCGATCGAGACCAAGTCGGCCGCGTCCAGGCGCGCGAGCCACGCGTCCAGCGCGGCGCGGTCCAGCACGGTCTCGTACTGGGTGGGGCGAGCCAGCAAGGCCGGGGCGGCGTCTTCGGCAACCGCGCCGCTAGTACGGGAAGGCACATGGGTCTCGCCAAACAAGTCCATCGCACCACCGCCCTGGCTGGCCGCTTTGTCGATCTGCGCGGCCACGGTCGTGGCAAGACCTTTAAAACCATGGTTTTGATAGAACGCCAGCAAAGCCGGCAGGTCCGGCTCGCCGCAGCGCAAGTCCGAGAAATCGGGCAGCGCGGGCAACCAGGACTGCAAATCACAGTCGGTCTTGATACGCAGCAATTCCCGCGCCGTGGGCAGCCAATCCAAAGCGCCGCGCAGGTTATCGCCGGCCACGCCCGTGATGGACGCGGCGTTGTCGATCACACTTTGCAAATTGCCAAATTCCTGCAGCCATTTGACGGCGGTCTTGGGGCCGACTTTGGTCACGCCAGGCACGTTGTCTACCGTGTCGCCGACCAGGTTTTGGTAGTCCAGCATCAGGCTGGCGGGCACGCCGAACTCTTCCAAGACGCCAGCCAGGTCGCGCCGCTTGCCGTTCATGGTGTCAATGATGGTGATGCGCTCGTTGACCAGCTGGGCCAAATCCTTGTCGCCGCTGCTGACGATCACTTCCATGCCCCGGGCGGCGGCCAGCACGGCCAAAGTGCCAATCACGTCATCGGCTTCCACGCCGGGCACGTCCAGCACTTTCATGCCTTGCAGGCGCACCATGGCGTGGATCGGCTCGATCTGGGCGCGCAAATCGTCGGGCATGGGCGCGCGCTGGGCTTTGTACTGGGGATAAATCGCATCCCGGAACGTGGGGCCCTTGGCGTCAAAAACGCAGGCTACGTAGGCGGCGGGCACCTCTTTGCGCAGCGATTGCATCATATTGACCATGCCGCGCAGGGCACCAGTAGGCCGACTTTGCGGGTCGCCGGGCACGGCCCGCAGGTCGGGCATAGCGTGAAATGCGCGGTACAGATAGCTCGATCCGTCAATCAGCAACAAAGTGGACGTGGGGGAGGAAGAAGGGGCTTGCATGCACGCATTTTGCCTGTCCGCAGAGGCCAAAACCGCCCTCTACAATGCGCTGCGGCGCAGCAGGCGGTGCGCACTCCATCCACACAGGTTTGCCCCATGGCGGTTTACACCCAAGTTTCTTTCGACCAGGCCGACGCCTTTTTCCAACACCTCGGCCTGGGCCCGCTGACCCGACTGCAAGGCTGCGCCGGCGGCATCGAAAACACCAATTATTTCGCCGACACTGCCACCGATCGTTATGTGCTCACGCTGTTCGAGCGCCTAAGCCCCCAGCAACTGCCCTACTACCTGCGCCTGATGCGCCACTTGGCCCTGCAAGGCATCCCCGTACCCGACCCGGCCGCCGACGCCAGCGGCAATTTGCTGCACACCTTGCAAGGCAAGCCTGCCTGCGTGGTCAGCTTGCTGGCCGGCAAAAGCGAGCTGCAACCCAGCCCGCAGCATTGCGCCCAGGTGGGCGCGATGCTGGCGCGCATGCACTTGGCCGGGCGTAGCTACGACCTGCAGCAAGCCAATTTGCGTGGCCTGACTTGGTGGAATGCCACCGTGCCAGAGGTGCTGCCCTTTATCAGCGCCGACCAGGCCGCGCTATTACAAAGCGAACTGGCGGCGCAAAACGCCCTGAGCGCTACGGCTGACTATGCGGCCTTGCCACGCGGCCCCATCCACGCCGACCTGTTCCGCGACAACGTGATGTTTGCCACCGAAGGCGAAGGACCGGCCCAACTGACCGGCTTCTTTGACTTTTACTTCGCCGGCGACGATGCCTGGGTGTTTGACATCGCCGTATGCCTGAACGACTGGTGCGTCGACACCGCCAGCGGCGCACCGGATGCGGCCCGCAGTGCGGCATTTATGCAGGCCTACAGCGCGGTCCGCCCCCTAGAGGCCTCAGAGCAAGCCGTGTTTGGCACCCTGCTTCGGGGCGCGGCGATGCGCTTTTGGCTCTCACGCCTGTGGGACTTTTACCTGCCCCGGCAAGCGGCCATGCTCCAAGCCCACGACCCCACACCCTTTGAGCGCATACTGCGCCAGCGTATCGCCCAAGCGCATACCCCCACCCCATGAAGCTCAACATCATCCCCGCCCGCCACGGCGCCCTCTGGGTCAAGCTGGGTATTCGCACGTTTTTGCGCCAGCCGCTGGCGCTGTCGGGCTTGTTTTTCATCTTTATGGCGGTGATGTCGCTGCTGTCCATGGTGCCGCTGATTGGCAATGTACTGGCTTTGGCGCTTTTGCCCGGCGCCACCTTGGGCCTGATGGTCGCCACGCAAGAGACGCTCAAAGGCCAGTTCCCGATGCCCGCCGTGCTGCTGAGCGGCTTTCGGGCCGGCCGCACCCAATTGCGGGCCATGCTGATTTTGGGTTTTTTGTACGCGCTGGGCTTTGTCGGCGTGCTGGGCATTTCGGCGCTGATGGACGGCGGCAAGTTTGCGCAGCTGTACCTTCTGGGCGGTACCGCTGGCGCCGAGGTGCTGCAAGACCCCAAATTTGAAGCGGCCACCTTGGTGGCGCTGGCGCTCTATATGCCGCTGTCTTTGCTGTTTTGGCATGCGCCGGCACTGGTGTACTGGGACGGCGTACCGCCGGTCAAAAGCCTGTTTTTCAGCTTTGTTGCCTGTACGCGTAATGTGGGGGCGTTCACGGTGTACAGCCTGGCCTGGATACTGGCCTTTATAGTGATCGGCTTTACGGTCGTCCTCTTGGCCAGCCTGACTGGCAGCGAGGAGGCCGTGGTGGCCGTGCTTTTCCCCTCGGCCATGCTGATGGCAGCGATGTTTTTCACCTCGATTTACTTCACGTATGCCGAAAGCTTTAGCACCCCGACGGTGCACCTGGCCTGACACGTCATTTTTTTGTCATAGGGCTGCGCTAGGCTGCCTACGCTATGCAAAGCAATCCCACCCCAACTTTTGGTAGCGCCGCCTTCGTTCGAATGGCTGGCCGGCTGACAGACTGTATGACTTCGGCGCTGGTGCTCTTGTCCGTGGCATGCGCGCTGGGTACCGGCATCTTGACCGCTGCGCCAGCGCGTGCGCAGACCACGGACCAGACGCCGCCGATGGCCCTGCGCTGGCGCGATTTTTTTGCCAGCCCCGTCGGCCCCCAAGGACTGGTGTTTAGCGAGCGACTGCGCCAAGCCCAGGGCAAACCAGTGCGCATCAGCGGCTATATGGTGCAGCAGGAAATTGGCACGCCCGGGCAGTTTCTGCTTGCGCCGCGCCCGGTTCTGATGAGCCAGCACGCCGATGGCGAGGCGGACGATTTACCGCCAGCCACCGTTTTTGTCGCGCTGGCGCCCGAACAGCACGACCGCATGGTCGCCTACAGCCGTGGTGTGATGGAGGTCGCTGGCGTGCTGGACCTAGGGCGCAAAGAAGGCCCGGACGGGCGCGTCTCCTGGGTGCGTCTGCAATTGCCCGCTGAGAGCACCCGCGCCATGAATGGCCTCGAATACATCAATTACCGCCACACCTTGAAGCACTTGCATTAAGTAGCCGCCAAACACCCTTCACACCCTCATTGCCCTTTCGGATTTCTACCATGCACGTTTTTGAAATGAATACATATCGTCCTGCCTTAGCCGCTTTGGCCGCCTTGACCGCGCTGTGCGCCCAAGCGGCGCCCACCGTGACCCGCCTCACCCCGCCCAGCGAGTTGTTCAGCAGCGGGCAAGCCGCGCCGGCAATCGCCCGCTTCCTTCCCGGCCAGCGCTTTGATTTGCAGGCCACTGTGCGACCAGACGCGGCCGACAAACAAATCGTCAGCGCCAGCTTCACGCTGGACGGCAAGGCCATAGTGGCTCCTTTGGCCCTTAAGAACTGCGAAGCGCTGTGCCTCAAAGGTGTTCCGGCCAACGCCGCATTGGCCACGGTGCGTGCCTTTAGCGTGGACGCACCGGGCATGCATACCTTGCGTGTCAACGCCACCCAAAGCGACGGGCAAACCGTCAGTGCCCAGGGCAATTTTGAAGTCGTCGCACTCGCCCCTGGCGGGCAAAAGGTGAAAAACATCATTATTTTGCTGGGCGACGGCATGGGCGCCGCCCAGCGCACGGCCGCGCGTATCGTCGCGGGCGGCTACGCCCAGGGCAAGGTGATCGCGCCCTTAGCGATGGACAGCTTTCCAGTGACAGGCCTGGTCAAAACCGCCTCGCTCAACTCCATCGTCACCGACTCGGCGCCGGGTATGACGGCCTATGTCTCGGGCAACAAAAACAACAATAACGAAGAAGGCGTTTTCCCTGACGACACCACCGACCCGTTTGACAACCCGCGCATCGAGTACCTCAGCGAATACCTGCACCGCACCCAAGGCAAAGCACTGGGCCTGGTCACCACCGCTGACGTGTTTGACGCCACCCCGGCAGGCAATGCCGTTCACACCAGCAGCCGGGGTGCAGGCACGGGCATCGTGGACCAGTATTTGGACGACCGAGGCCTGACCGGGCTCTCCGTCCTGATGGGCGGCGGGCGCAAATGGTTTTTGCCGGCCTCCACCCCCGGATCAGCACGTGGCGATCGCACCGACTATGCTTTTTCAGGCACGGACGCGCACACTGCCGACATCGTCAAACGCTGGGGTGCGGCACCGGGCAGTTTGGACAAGGACCGCAATCTATTGGCCGACTTCCAGGCTGCTGGCTTTGCTTACACGCCGGACAAGAGCACGCTAGACACCATCGACCCGTCCAAAACCGAGCGCTTGCTGGGCCTGTTTGCCCTTTCTAATATGAATGTGGCGCTCGACAAAATCGACGGCCGGCGCGCCAAAGCCCAGGGCCAAAACGGGCGGGTGGTGGACGACTACGGCTTTCCCGACCAGCCCATGCTCGACGAAATGGCGGCCAAGGCGCTCGCTGTGCTGGACCGCCGGAAAAACGGCTTTGTGCTGATGATCGAAGGCGCCTCCATCGACAAGCAGGCCCACGCCATGGACACCGAGCGCTGGATGCTCGACACCATCGAATTTGACCGTGCCGTGGCGCTGGCTAAAGCCTATGCTCAAAGCCGCTCGGACACCCTGGTCATCATCACCGCCGACCATGAGTGCGCAGGCGTTGCGCTTATTGGGGGTTCGCGTGTGAACGACGCACGTTTGCAGGCCCTGGTGCGCGAAGGCGGCGGCACAGCAATGCGTAACGAGGTGGTCGGCGTCTATGAGCAAGCGGGCTTTCCCAAGTACAAAATCGCAGCCGACGGCTACCCCCAAACCACCGATATCGATAACCGCATGTTGGTGGGCTACGGTGCCAATGCCGACCGCATGGAAGACTTTCGCACCAATCCACTGCCCTCGCAGGACAGCCAGCAACCTTTTGCCAAGCAGGCTCCCCTGTCCACCTACCCTGCCGGTCCGATGGCGCGCGACCTGGAAGGCAAATACATGATTACCGGCCAAGTACCTGGTGACAGCGCTACCCACACCGCCACCGACATCCCGCTCTCGGCATTCGGGCCAGGCGCTTACAGTTTTACCGGCGTGATCGACAACACGGACGTGTTTTTCAAGCTGGCCCAGGCCGCCACGCGCGGGATCGTGCTGCCACCAGGCATGGTGCCCGCCACCGTGCGTGCAGCCAAAAAGCCATAAAGAGCTGCTGCACCGCAGCTTGGGACACAAGGCTCTCGTTTGCCGGAAAGCTAGGCGCGGCGATGGGTGTTGACCTGCGTCAGCCCAGCGTCAGGGCGCAAGCCAGGGGACAAACTAAAATCCGCCCCACGCGCAACGACCGCTGATTGCGCCCGCTCTTGCATTTGCGCAAGTGGCAGCCCCGAAAAGGACAAAAACATGCAAGCGCTCGCGTTGGAATCGGCCACTCTGGCAAAGGGACGAACCGCCCTTGGCTCCCTGTTGTGCTGGATGCTGCTAGCCGTCAGCCTGGAACCCTCGCTGGCCATCGCCCAAACCGTGCGCCCCCTGCAAATTTGGCCCACCATTCCCTTTGTGCGGGGCAAAGACCTGTGCCAGTACCAAGAGTCCTACGCCAAGAACAAAAACGAGCAGTCCCAAGCCATGCTGCAAAACGTGGTCTCGCTGATCCGCGAGGGCGCTAAAGAGGCGGTGGCCTTTGGCATCGTGCAGGCTATGGACGAGATGGAAAACACCAACCGAGCCCAGGCTGTTGCTGGTTTGGGCATGGACGTGCTCTTAGAAGGCAGCTTCAAAGCCAACCTGGACGCCTATTACCGCGATATGCAGCCCGCCCAGCGCCGCGTCGGCTTTTTCAACCCCATGCCCTTGACCCAGCTGGTACGCGGCCTGCGCGAACAAAAGCGCCAAGGCTACCTGGACGACAAGCTGGTACGCGATCTGTATGGCATTTTTTGGGGCACGTATTCTTTTGCCCAGGACTGCAATGGCCAGGTGCTGGTCACCATGCACCTAGAGGGCAAAGACGGCTCGACCTACAACTTCCAGGGCCAGGGCCTACCCCAGTCGGTGATGCAAAACATTGCCGGCCAGGTGTTTGAGTACTTTCAGAAAACCAAATTCCCTTCCAAAGTCACTCTGGGCAGCAGCATCTTGGAGCTGGTGGGAACCCCGAGCGCGCCCATTGCACACACCCCCGACTCTGCCTCTGCCGAGCGCGCCTGCAAAAAGCTCAATGCGCGCCTGCCGACTGTCGAGGAGCTGGAGTTTTTGGCCGCCATGGGCGACTGGAACGGCGGTGTGAGTTTGCGCAGCGACCTGTGGGCGCTGCAAGGCGGCATGGTCTACGCGCCTGATTTGCGCAACCCCTCGCCAGTTCGTACCGCAGAAGAAGTGCGCGGACCGGATCTGCACTTTTATTGCGTGCGGGGCTAGCAGCGCCTGGCTTGGCGCCAGAGCGGCGCTTTAGTGCGGCTCTAAGTGCACCTGGCAGGCCATGCAATGGGCTGTTTCGGGCATGGCGTCCAGGCGCGCCTCCATGATGTCGGCGCCGCATTCGGTACAAATGCCGTACGTGCCGTCATGCAGACGCTTAAGGGCGGCCTCCACCTCGTGCAGGCGGGCGGTTTCGCGCTCGCCAAGGCAAAAATCTAAGTCGCGCTGGGTGATGCTTTGGGCGTGCGAGTCGCCCGGGCCAGGCAGACTGTCGCTGGCCACCTCGGCGCGACTACGCTGGCCGCCGCGCTGCTCAGAAATGAGGCGCAGAAGATCGGTCAGCATGTTTTCCAAGCGCTCTAAATGAACGTGGCCATGGTGGCGCTGCAGGATGGAGTTGGTGTAGGGCATAGCGCGATCATGCCTTTGCGCAGAGAACGGGGCTTGATTTGTATCAAGAAAAAGCGCCCAGTGCACCTCTTAAAGGCACAGGGATCAGGCCGGGCAAGACCCATGTCCGGGAACGTCAGACCTCGGGCCAGCAAGGCTGCACCTTGCGCACCTCGCGGCTGCGCACCACCGCGCCATCGCCAGCAGAAGGCATGCCTGGCTTAGCGAAACCCGACGCGGTCCAGCATTTGCTGTACCTTGATCTGGTTCATGCCGATAACACTGGCGGGTAATTTTTCGCTCTTAAAGGAGGCATCGCCCATGGCTTTGAGCGCCGGGTTGTTGATGCTCAAACCTTTCACCACAGGCCACTCGTTATTGCCATCGGCGAAATACAGCTGTGCCGGCTCGCTGACCAGATACCTTAGGAATTTGAGGGCGTTTTCCGGATGCTTGGCATGGCGCGCTACTGCGCCACCGGCGATATTCATATGCGTTCCCCAGGACGATTGGTTGGGGAACACCACGCCAATGCGCTCCACCATGGCTTTGTCCTGCGCACTGTCGCTGCGGTAGAGACGAGCAAGGTAGTAGGAATTGGCCAAGGCGATACCGCACTCTCCACTGGCCACGCCTTTGATTTGGTCGGTGTCGCCGCCTTTGGGCGCGCGGGCCATGTTGGCCACCAAGCCCTTCAGCCAGACCTCGGTAGCCGGCGCGCCCAAGTGCTCCACCATGGCGCCAAACAAAGAGAGGTTGTAGGGGTGCGAGCCTGAGCGCGTACAAAGCCGCCCGGCGTGCCTGGGATCGGCCAGCTTTTCATAGCTGTCCACCTCCTGCGCTTTGATTTTTTGCTTGTCATAGACGATGAGTCGGGCGCGCGTGGACAAACCGAACCAACGGGTTCCCTCCGGCCGAAGTTTGGCGCGCCATTGCTCTGGCACCGCCTTGAGCAGGACTTCCGATTGGACGGGCGCAAACAAGTCTTCT
>Ga0114968_10000514_pt1 | contig 28907 bp, 29 predicted proteins | sample M_130807_EF_Meta_FD_87020 | JGI IMG/M metagenome (GOLD analysis project Ga0114968, IMG submission 87020) | Freshwater microbial communities from Lake Montjoie, Canada to study carbon cycling - M_130807_EF_MetaG | ecosystem: Environmental > Aquatic > Freshwater > Lake | place: Lake Montjoie... | reverse complement strand
CGGCATTTATTACTGGCCGGGAACGGACCGCTTTTATGGCTACAACGGCGTCGTGACTCCGCTCCCTAACAATCTTAATCGTAATTATTTTTATGAGAATCTGAACCTTGCCCAAAGACAGAAGGTCTGGGGCATGAAGATTCCCGCCTTTAACGAGATTTGGTGGTTTTACCCGTTTGGCACCGCCACAGAATGCACGAATGCCATTATTTATAATGTGGCAGAGAACACATGGTACGACACGGCCCTTGCCCGTTGCGCGGGTTTTTACAACCCGATATTCGGGTTCCCGACAATGTTTGACACTGATTCTAGTTATCGTATATGGCAACATGAATACGGCGTTGACCAAATTGTGAACAACACCATTCAGGCTATCCCATCGTGGTTTGAAACCGCCAACATGTCGTTTGTTGACGAAGGCCCAATGAGAGACGGGTGGGTGGGCGGCGACAAGTGGATCCGGTGTATCCGGGTCGAGCCTGATTTTGTGCAAACCGGCGCATTGACGATGGACGTTATTGGTCGCAAATACGCCCAGTCGTCTTCGTGGACTGACTCATTTCCTGTCCCCGAGGGAACTGAGAAAATAGATGTTGGCAAGGGTTCCAGTCAGTCTGGTCAACACCGCATCATGTCTATTAAGTTTACCAGCAACGTCATTGACGGTGATTATCAACTAGGCGAGAGTTTGGCACTAGTTGACGTTGGCGACGGGAGGCAGTAAACTATGGATACTTCCGTTGTACCAGATCCCCGTGGTATGATGCAAGGAGAGTGGTGCGCGTCGATGATCGTTAGCTTTCCGGACGATTTTATCACCAACCTGCCCACTTCGGACCGCGACTCGTGGCTTAACTGGGCGCGGCGGCTGATCGAAGGCCCGACATTCGCGGCAGCTGGCATTCCCGACCCCATAGCTTTCCCGGATTGGCGCGAATGGGCCATCCGAGTATTACAGGCGGTAAACTAATGTCCAGAGAACAGCTGTACAACGTTAACTATGGCGATTCTTATGCTCCGTTGACCGGTACCGTAAACGGCGGTGCTCTTCCCCCTGTGACACCCGCCCCCACCAATGGCGGTGCTCTTCCCCCTGTGACACCCGCCCCCATCAATGGCGGTGCTCTTCCCCCTGTGACAACTCCTAACGCCCCGATCACTGGCAACCCTACCAGGAATTACGGCAGGAATCTTTCGGCCAATAACAACCTCAATACGTTGGGTAATGTGAATCGTCGCCCGTCCACTTTCGGCGCGGAACAAGCCGCCGCCAATTTGGCTACGGGTTTGGCTGCTCATTACGCTGATATCCCGGGGCGTCTGGGTAATCTTACGGGGCTTGGTGGTACTGCAACCGGTACGGCGCTTAGCAACGCATTGCCAGTTATTGGTGCCGTGGTTCCCGGGCTTCTAAATGGGAATCTTGCTCAGGCCGGTTTCGGTGGCGCGGGCGCGGCACTCGGCACCGCGATTCTTCCAGGTATTGGCACTGTTATTGGCAGCACGCTTGGGCAATTTCTTGGCGGAGCGATGGGCAATAAGGGTTTGGCTACTTCGACTTGGCGTGCGTATACGGACCCCGGCACGGGACAAATGAGCTTGATTGCCCCCGGTCAGAGCGAGAATTCTTCGTATAAAGACGTTATTGCACTAAAGCCAATTGCCCAAGGATATTCTAGCGTTCTTAATCAGTTCGCAGATAAGCTCGGTCTTAAGTATAATCCCGACGCCACTTCTGGTTTTGGGTACCGTGCTGGCAAAGGGTTCTTTTCGGACGCCACAGGCGGACAGACGTTTTACAGCGACCCTAACAAAGTAGCGCAGGTCGCTATTTACAACATGATGCAAAATCCGGATAAGTATTTTGCAAACATGTCGCCCGAACTTAAGAATCAGTTTACTAGTGGTAATTATAGGGATTTGCCTAGCTTCCTGCAGGGCATTAATTACGACACATACACTCCAGCTAATACGATGTCGCAGTCGGATTACTGGAATAATTATGGTAAGAGCTACTACAACCAGCACATCGACGACTACACCAACTACGCTAACAACTCTCTTAATTATTTGCGCAATTATATGAACCCAAATTTTGTGCAGTCTCAGCACCAAGGCACCGATCGTGGATATGCCTCTAATCAGCACGCACAGCAACAAGATAGGTCTCTTCCGACTGCTGGAAGCACCTATACAAACCCCTACGCCAATTCGGATCCGACTGGTGCTATTGGGTTTAATCCGAATATATCATTGTATCCAAATTCTGATAAGACTCCAGTCTATCGTTACGGGATACAAAGTGCGTCTCCTTTTGGTTATTCGCGAGGTTCAGACCCGAATACCACACATTTTAACACGTTTTTTAGCACTGATCGCCCAGCGGTTAACGGACTTACTTCCACTAACTCCGGGTGGGAGTCTCACCCGGACGATTATTGGAATACGTCTAACTATGCGAGAGCCAACCCGAATCTAACGGCGTCACGACAACTACAAATGCGACGGGATGCTAATCGATCGGCAGCGGGAAACAGTCGCAAGAACGGCGGTAGAATATCTTTTGCCCATGGAGGGGCGGTCATGAACAATGGAACTCAGGGTAACTGGAACATGGCCTCCCGACAGCCCCACATGTCCCATCCCGGTCAGTCTTTTGGGCGTTTGGCCCAGACACCGATGGCTTTTAAGTTTGCTCAAGGTGGAAGCGCGGACATGCAAAAGATCCAGGATTATGGCGCTCAGCAGAATCAGGAAAACATGATGCACCCGTCGGGCGGCTCTCCTCAGGAATTAGGGCCGTACCTTGGCCCGCCCCCGCCGCCCCCGCCGACTCAGATGGCCCCTCCGCAGCAGCCCCCGCAGGGAATGATGCCCCCGCAGGGAATGCCCCCGCAGGGGATGCCCCCGCAGGGAATGCCCCCGCAGGGAATGTCCCCGCAGGGAATGCCCCCGCAGCAGTTCGCTGAAGGCGGAATGGTTGGTGGTAATTTTAATACTTCAAATGGGATGCCCGACATGAAAACAGGCGATGGAAACCCGGGCGGAATGTATGGCCCCCCTCCCGGTGCTGGCGGTATGCCGATGGGCGGTGGCTTTGGTGGAATGGGTGGCGGCATGGGTCCGATTCCTCTTGGTGCTGGTGGAATGCCAATGGGCGGCGGTATGGGTGGTCCAAGTGGCGGTCAGGTGTGGGGAAGTCCCACATTTACTAGCCAGCAGGGCCTTGATGATTGGATGAAAAGTTCTGGCATTGATTTCACGAAGCCTCCTCCGGGTTATCCGGGTGGCCCGGGTGGTCCCCCTCTTGGTGCTGGTGGAATGCCGATGGGCGGCGGTATGGACATGGGCATGGGCATGGGCGGTAAGCCCCCCGGTGATTACACCACTCTTCCTGTTGGCCCCGGCCCGGGTATGGGCCTTGGTGCTGGTGGAATGCCAATGGGCGGTGGCTTTGGCGGAATGCTAAGAGTCGACCCTTATGCTGGGCAGACGTTTGTTGGTCCGGGTGGTGTTCCTATTCCAGTTGGTTTTGGTGGTCATGATATGGCTCGTGGCCCCATGGGTCCGGGTGGCGGTCCTCCTCCCGGCGGTGGCGGAATGCCGATGGGCGGTGGTTTTGGTGGAATGGGTGGCCCAATGGGTCCCCCTCCCGGCGGTGGCGGAATGCCGATGGGCGGTGGTTTTGGTGGAATGGGTCCGGGCAAACCCCCCGGCGATTATACCACCATGCCTCCCGGCCTTGGTATGATCGGTGGCGGTATGGACGGACGTTCTGGTATGAAGCCGCGCCAGCCCTCAGTAATGCCTGGGAGAGGCCCGGGGATGCACAGCGCCCCTATGGGTCCTGCCCATCGTCGCTATGCCTCCGGAGGCCCCGTCGGCGGTCACGGAGACCCCTCTCCGACCTCAGGTGGGCTGGCCCAGATTGGCGGTATGCTCGCTTCGCAGGGTCGGAATGGCGACAGCATGTTGGCGCATATCTCCCCAGAAGAAGCCCAGGTATTGAAGTCGCTGGGCGGTTCTGGGTCTATCAACCCGACTACGGGTCTCCCGGAATTCTTTAACCTTAGCAGCTTCCTTGATTATCTTGGGCCTAGCGCTGGCAGTTATCTTGGGTCGGCTCTTACGGGCGGCAACCCGATCGGTGCCGGTTTGGGTGCCGGTCTTGGCTCTTACGCCACTGGTTCGGACATCAAGAACTCGCTCCTCGCTGCGGCTCTTGGTTACGGCGGTGGTAAGCTGGCCCAGAGTGAAATGCTCGGCGGCTCCGGTATGACCGGTATTGGTCAGGACGTTTCCGATTTTACTGGTAGTATTGGGTCCAACATTAGCGACTTGTTCTCGGGAAATGCCCCAGGCACTGCTCAGCAAATTAAAGCAACTGGTGAAGGTGATTTTAGCAGGAACACTCCCACGTTTGAAAACACTCTTCTGGGCCGCGCTCCGCTGACCACTGGTGCTCTGATGGCAGCGGTTACGGCAATGGCTGGTGGTAAGAAGTCGTCTGGGTCTTCTGGTGATTCCAGTACTTCTAACGGCACACAGCGCCAGCGAGACGCCGCAGCGGAGAACGAGAGGCTCCAGCAGGAGCTTATTGACGCCGTACGAAATTCCGACGTCCTTCAGCGAGACAGAAACCCAACACCAGCAGACTATTACACCTACGGGTCTCGTCCGGAGCACCTGTACTTTACCGATAATTCGATCCCTGTTGGTGCTCATGCACGAGGCGGCGGTATCGATATGGGACAAGCACCCGCTCAGCGTGGTAAAATGCCGAGTCGATACGTTCGCGGACCCGGAGACGGGCAAAGCGATAGCATTCCGGCAGTGCTTAGCAACGGTGAGTATGTAATGGACGCAGACGCGGTTTCGGCTCTGGGCGACGGCTCCAACGAAGCAGGGGCTGCGAAGCTCGACCGGATGCGAATGAACATTCGCAAGCACAAGCGGGCTGCCCCGATGTCCAAGATTCCTCCTAAGGCCAAGTCTCCGGAGCAGTACATGAAGGGGGGCCGTTATGCCGACTAATTTTAGCGATTTCCTCTTCCAAGGAAGTCCACCTCCTAATACGACCCAGACTACCAGCAGTACGACCACTATGCCAGCGTGGTACCAAGAGTACCTGCGCGGCATGATCCAGCGGTCTAACTTGATTGCTGGGCAACAGTATCAGGGGTCCCCGGTAGAAAATCGTGTGGCCCCGCTTACTGCGGACCAGCAGCGAGCAGCGCAACTAACTGAGCAGGGAGTTGGTAGTTATCAGCCCAATCTTACCGCTGCTCAGGGCATGATTCAGAGCGCCACTGGGACTTTGCCGCAGAACATTCAGTCTTACATGTCTCCGTACAATAGTGCGGTGACGGATCGAATCGCACAGCTTGGACAAAGGAATCTGTCCGAGAATCTCATGCCAGCCGTCAACGACATTTTCACGGGGGCAGGGCAGTTCGGCGGTAGTCGTCATCAGGACTTTGCTAACCGCGCCGTTCGTGACGCGAATGAATCAATCTTGGGTCAGCAGGCTCAGGCTCTGGAGTCTGGGTATTCCACCGCTGGTAATCTGTTTAATCAGGACCAAAACCGGGGCATTCAAGCGGGTCAACAGATGGGTGCGCTCGCCCAGATGCAACAGCAACTGGCTCGTAATGATCAAGCCGCTCTGCAGTCGGTTGGTGCCACCCAGCAAGGCCAGCTGGAACGCGAAGCCGCTCTGGCTCAGGGCGATTTTGAACGGCAGCGCGACTATCCCAAGACTCAGGCTGAATGGCTTAATTCTCAGATCAAGTCGTTCACACCACAGGGCACTATTAATCAGTCTCAGACCGGCCCGGGTAGCACCTTCCAGCCGAGCGGTTTGGCCCAGCTTGCCAGCGCCGCGTACGGTTTTGGTAGTCTTCTGAATGGGGGTCAATAATGCCGCCTGATGAATTTGAATTTGGTGGGGCGCTAGGCGACCTCCCTGACGACATTATGGGCGACGATTCCGACCCCACTGCCGCTGCGGATTCCTTGGGCGGTTTGGGCGGTGTTCCCACCGGCATGCCCCTTCGGTCCATGACCCAGAGTCAGACCACGTACAGCCCAATGGGCAATGTTATTACTCCGGAGATGCAAGCTCAGACGGCCAGCGCGATGGACGCTTTCAGACAGGCCCAGGAACGGGCGATGGAGCTGCTAAAGCCCCCGGCGCAGAAAGGCCCGAATCTCGCATACATGGCTGCGGCGGCGGGCTTTGGCGCTCCGACCAAGACAGGCTCGTTCTTCGAGAGCCTTGGCAACGCTATGGGCGGGTACAGCGAAGCGGAGCAGAAGCAGCGGCTTATTGATCGCCAGTACGCCCAGCAAGCGGCCTCCCTTGGGCTTTCGTCGGCAGGCAAGAACGCCCAGCTCACCTTGGACCAGCAAAAGCTCGCGCTCCAGCAAGCCTTCATGAACAGGCGCACTGAAACCGCGCGGTATGGCAAAGACCTTCCATACCCTCCGGAAGTGATGGCCCAAAAGAAGCTGCTGTCTGGGTTGGCCGCTAGCCGTACTTTCTTGAACATGGCTGAGTCGGGCGCACTAAAGAACTTTTCGGAACTTGACCAAAACACTCTTAAAGAGGTCGCAACTCAGGGTGCAGCTGCGTCCCAAGCAATTATGCAAGTGCAGCACATTGAAGACGCTGTTAGAGACGGATTCACTGGTGGTAGGTTGAACGAAATTAAATCTGACATTGCTGCGGCTGTAACTGCCTTTGGTGTTCCCGCCGATGTGGTCGATACTTTTTATAATCTGAAGCAGGGCCAGACTATCGAGAACGCGAAAGTCAGCATGGCAAACGCCGTTGCTAAAGCTACTTTCGGTGGTCGTATTACGCAGGGCGAATTCTTGCGTGAACTTAATATGGCCACTGTTGGCATAACCGATCCAAACGAGGTCTTGATATCCGCTGCAAAGATTCTTAAAAACAAGATGCAGCCTGTGGCCGACCACACTTTGGAGTTGGCAGAAAAATACGCTGAGGCTACGCGGAACGCCAAACCCGGAGAGCCATTGTCATTTAGTCCGTTTGTTGAACACCAAAGATGGATTAAACAATACCCGGAACTTGTGCACAGCGGAGATGCTGCGGATAGAGCTGCCAACCCACCGAAAGACAACAGGCCGGTCATGCCTATGCCAGCTGGTGGGTTCACAGTTGGTCAGGTCGTGCAATTTCCTGATGGCAAGCACGAGTATAAAGGCGGCGATCCGAACACTCCGGGGGCGTGGGGGCCAGCACAATGACAAAACAGCCTTGGGAATACATTTTTTCGTCAGAACCCCCTCCTGAGCCTAAAACAATTAGCCCCACGGAGTATCGGTTCGAGGAGCAGACCAGCTTCGTGCCTAAAGGGCAGACTCTTGGGCATATGCTGAAGAACGTGGTGACAGGCGAAGACGAGACTCAGTTTCCAGATATCCCGACGCTTACTGGTGAAGAACTCCCGGATGTCGCTGGGTACGACCCAAGAGGGACGAAGCCGCGCACACCGATGTTTTCCGCAAACATGGCCGAAGCCCTACCGGGGAAACTAAATGTCCTGCTGAAGAGTTATCCGGAACTGCGAGATTCGGTCCGCACTGATAAGTTCGGTAATTACCTTATCACTCTCCCGAATGGCGAAGCCCGCTATTTGGATAGGCCGGGTCTTACAAAGGCAAGTATCGAACAAGCTGTTGATCGTAACTTGTTGGAGGTTCCGGGGTTCGCGCTGGGGGCGCTTACTTCTGGTTCTGGTCCAATAGGGTGGGGAATTAATGCTCTTGGCGCTGGTGCTGGTTATGCTGGTGCTAAGACTCTAGAACGTCTAGCGGCGGATCAGGCGGGTGCTCAAGAGAACCCAGACTATATTGGCGGAGCGTTAGGGGATTTTGGGTCGGCTGCTGTCATGCAGGGCGTTGGCGGCCCAGTGCTGAACTGGATGTTTAAGCGGGTGATGCCGGTCCCTAGATTCTATAATCCAGAAACAGCAGAATTTACTCAAGAAGGTATCATAGCGCTTAAAAACGCCTTTCCAGAGCTGTCTGACGAAGAAATTACGCGCCTTACCAAAAATCAAGCCCTTGGCTCGGCGTTCCAGTCGTACATGCGCGAGACCACCAATTCGGACGTGTCTGCCCGTCGAGCCTTGGGCAAAGGCTACGGGATGGACTTCTCTAACGCGCAGATTACCCAGGATCCGGCGTTGCTTATGGCGGACTCCGTAGCAAGACGCGGCGGGTTGGGCGAAAACACCGCTATGGGTCCGATATCCCGCGATCTAGCCCAGCAAGACGCGCTGCGTGCTGAAGCCGACAAGCTAGGCGAGAATGTCGCGGGTGGCACGCGTGTTCGCGCCCCCGGTGAACACGGTCCGGACATCCAGTCGGCTTTGGTTAACACTGAAGCAGAAGACCGCGCTTTTCTGGATGACAGCATGCTGAAAGCTGTTACCAGCGGAAACGCGGCAGGTGTTCGTGTCCCGTTATTCAAAACGATTCTTAAGTCGATTAAAGATAGCGGTTTGGCCCCGGCAAACATTCCAAAGACGTTTGATCTGCTTAAATCCGTAACGTCCGGAAATCGTTTGGGGTCTGCGGCAGCAGCTAACAAAGCTTCCCCTCTGTCAGACATCTTTCAGCTTCGCAAGCGGTTAACCGACCATCAAATCGCCATGGAGCATAGCGGCAACAATCTGGAAGTGGCTGCTACAAAGAATATCATCAGAGAAATTGATAGTGTTCTCGATAATGCGGTTACCAATGGCTCTGTAGTGGGTGACCAAGACGCCATTAGGAGGCTTAAGAACTGGGTGGCTGAAGATGAAGGCTACCGCAGGACTTGGGCCAACAGAGACATTGTTAGCAAGCTGGTGGAGATGGACAAGACTGGCGGCAATCTTATGGTTTCGCCAGAGCAAGCTGCTAATACCATTCTTGGTCGCTCCGGGGTGGTGGGCAACAACCGCTTAGCCGTTCAAGATTTGGATAAATTGCAAACCCTGTTGCCGCCAGAGCAATGGAATCAAATTAAAAGCGAAGTCTGGTCGCGACTTTGGAATCAAGCCTCTCCGTACAAGAACCTAAACCCAATGGGGTTCGTCGACGCTTGGAAGAGCGTTACTGCTAATAATGGGCAGCTCCTTAAGCGCATTTTCACCCCGGGCGAGATGGCTGAGATTAATCTCTTCAGTCGCGCCATACAGCAGCAAGCTGGTAAGGCTCCCGGGGTGCCGATGCAGCTGCCGTCTTCTGGGTTTATTAACGACTTGTTGAAGGGCATACATTCCAGCCCCTTGACTCGCGCCGCTTTGCACAAGGTTCCGTTGGCTGGCCCGATTATTGATGCTCTCGGTACTCGCGCCGCTGAAGGCCCGTTGTTCCCAAGGAATTACAGGGGGCTGTCTGCAGCTACTATGGGTGCTGGAATGCACGGCAGCCAGAACTACTTGCTCCCGTATATTGGTCAGCAACTACAGAATCTTAGCTTCGGCATTCCGCCATCTGATGCCCCCCAGCCCCTGCCGGAAGCCCCAGTCATGGAGCCGGAAGAGGAGCCTGTTCCATGAGCAGCAATCAACCGGTTAAGTGGTTCTCTCGCGCTCTAGATGAGTTGCTTAGCACGGAACGTCCCCGAACGGCTACTGGGCAGGAGTGGCTTGGCATTCTTAACAGCCTTCAGCAAAAAGGCCGAGTTAAGAAGGAAGAACTTAATACTCTAGGTATTCCAGATCTGCTGGGTGGGGATAACGCTTCGCGGCGGTTTGATCGCGACCAGTTCGAAGTGCTGCGCGACCGGCTCCCGGAAGTTAACACTTTTACTCTGGATCAAGAGCCGCTTAATGCTGGGCAGGAGCGAGAACTTTCTCAGCTAGAGAGTCGTTTGAATCCGGCCCGCCCGTTTAATCCTCAGACAGCTCGCGCCCCGTTGTCTGAACGCGAGATGCAGCGATATCATGACTTGATGACCCAGAGTTCCCGGGCCAAGAAGTGGGGTGGGTATAGCATATTAAGAACCCCCGGAGCCGAAAACTACCGAGAAAACGTCCTGTGGTCGCCCCAAGCTCTGAAAGACTGGGAGTCTTTGGACCCCAATCATTTTTCTGAGATTCGGAGCTACGACCCTCTGACAATGGGGCGGGGCGAGGAAGGGCTTCGGCAGATTGCCTGGAATCGCATGCAGGACTGGGAGCACCCAGACGTAGGCGCTCTTTCGCTTGTAGACGAAATGCAATCTCTGCGGCACGACCCCACTCAGGATAAATTTTATCATAATATGGAGTACAACGGCCCTATTCTCCCAACCGGGGAGCCGATGTACCGTTGGGCTGGTAATGAATCCGACGCGCAAGGTAATCGTGTTGACAGACAACGGGAGTTGTTTGACGCGTTAGGCGATTGGTCAGATCTTAGCCCGTACTCTCAATATGTCATGAAGGGTACCCATGAAGGCCCTCTTGTCACCGCATCCAATAGTAATGGGTTACCGTTTGGCGGAACAGGATACGCACCGTTCCAAAAAGAGTGGCCAACTCTAGTGCTCCGTCAAGCTCTTTGGGAAGCGGCTAATAAAGCTGTTAACAAAGGAGTACCAGTTAATCTAGGCGCTGTCTCTGGGTTAGCACAACAAGGTCGGTATCCGGGTTTAGGCCAGCGACGGATTAACGTTTATGATTCTATGATTCCAGACATTATGCGTAAAGAGGCTGTTCGTTTGGGCCAAGACCCAAAAACAGCGTTCAGAACAATAGAAAACGGAGTTCCTCGTTATTCTCTTAACAGGATGGAAGGGGACGACTTGGTTCCAATTGAACCCGCCCAGAAAGACCTACAGGGTCCATTTCGACCAGACTTCCAAAGTTATTATGCAGCTCCTTTGAATGTCCTTACCCTAAGCCCCAAAACGGGCGAAGATATTCTTAAGAAAGGATTGCCGTTGTTTCAAAAGGGGGGTAGTATAAAGGCCAACCAGATCTCCCAAGAAATGCGCAATCTTCGTGCTGGCATCCGTCCCCGTTAGCAGGTGATTCAATGACCGAACAACCGATTAAATGGTTTTCCCGTGCGCTGAATGAGATTCGCAATGCCGATATGCGAGCAGGCACAGGGGAAAATTGGATGGGACTTTTTAACAGCCTTCAGCAGAAAGGCCGAGTTAAGAATACAGAGTTGGATTATTTGGGTCTTAATCGTCTGGACCCGAGCCAGCGATACACCAAAGACAGCTTCGACGAAATGGAGGGGTGGCTTCCGACTGTAAATCGTGTAATAGCAGGTCAAGACTTTCCGGAGAACCCTAGACCCGGACGGCCTACCAAGGTCTTGTACGAAAATTACCCGAGTTATAGAACTCCCTACGGTCGCAACTACCGAGAACACGTGCTGTATAGCCCTGAGGCGGACCGAGACGACGGGTTTGATTATAACCATTTTGGGAACCACGGACCAGAAGGGCAGCAGCTTGGTTGGCTGCGCATGCAGGACTCTGGTATCAGTCATGGCAATCGTCATGGAGTTATCTATCCTTTCACAATTTTAGACGAAGTTCAAAGCAATAGAACTGAAGATTCGCCATTTAATAAAGATTGGCAAAATTTGCTATTTAGGGCGGGACTTTGGGACGCGGCAGACCGCGACAATTCTGGTCTAGCGGCGGTTACTTCCGATGAACAAAAAAGGCGATGGGGTAGGACCGGAACGTCAACTGATAAACTTTATGACACCCTATTTCCAAAATTTGCTAAAAATGAGCTGACCCGCTTGGGCGGGGATCCAGGGTCTCTTACAGTCCATCCTTCTTGGGACCCTGCCCTTGGGACCGACCCTGTAAGAAGTGCTCAAGTAAGGCTTCGTCGTTTACAAGCTGCACAAAATCAAGAGCGTAATCCTCATCCCGACCACCCGACTCTGAATGTGATGCCGTTGGATAACAGGCTGAAAGATCTTATTCTTACGCAAGGATTGCCGTTGTTTCAAAAGGGTGGTAGTATAAAGACCGCCCAGATCTCCCAGAACATGCAGAATCTCCGCACGGGCATCCGTCCTCGCTAATAGGTGATCTAATGAGCGAAGTAAAATGGTTCTCCCGTCTGCTGAAAGAGATCGAAAATGCGCCTAACAGCGCAGACACCGGAGCAGGGTGGTTTAACTACGCGCAAAAGCTCGCCAGAGAAGGTCGAACTACTGCGGGAGAAATAGATTATCTTGGGCTTCCGGGTTTGCTTGTTCCCCCCAACTTTGATCCAAAAAAGAAATTCACCAAAAGCGATTTTGAACCTCTGCAGGATTTAATCCCGCGTACTAAATCTTTTTTACTTGATCAGCCTCAACTGTCGTACTACGAACAGGACGAACGAGACAGGTTGATGAGCCTACTTAAGAGGGGGCAGAAGCTTTCTAATTCAGAGATGGATTTTGTCCACCGAATGAATGAGCAAGCGTCTAGGTCTCCTTTGTGGGGCAATGTAGACGACGGTCTTATCCCGCGTTATGCCACATTAAGGACCATGAACGGCAATAATTACCGTGAATACCTTATGCACCACCCGGATGCTGTCCCAGATGATATCCATTTTGACGCCAATCATTATGGAAAAGTTGGTACTTACAATCCGCAGAACATGACACGCGGTATTGAAGGTCTACGCCAGATAGGCTGGACACGACTGCAGGACGTTGAAAATCCGATGCGGGGCCGTGGTCTGGCCCCCGTAACTAATATTGAAGAAGCTCAGTCAAACAGACATACGCTGGGTAGTCAGCTTGGTTACGATATATACCCCGTTTCACGCAGAGACTATGCTCCGGATAGTTTTCCTAGGGCAATTGCCGTTGGAGATGCCCCTTTTAGAAAGGAATGGCCAGCTCTGATGTTCCGGCGCGCACTGTGGGACGCTGCTACTAGCGGCCATTCTGGGCTTGGGTGGACAGGACCAATTACGCAGTCGGCCAGATGGCACGGCAACATGGGCAATAATGCGCTAGACGTATACGGCAAGACGTTTCCAAAACTAGCCAGAAAAGAACTTACTCGTTTGGGTGGGAATCCTAACGACCCTAATTATTTTTCTGCTGGGTTGAATCGTACTATGTCTGACGAAGAAATAGACGATTATGCACGGGACAATGTTACTCCGGAGTGGGATGACGCTGACCAGCAATGGTACACACCAGACTTTGACACCACCAAGCTTAGTGTTCCTACTGACATGGGCTTGATGTCTCTTGACAACCGTATTAACGACAAGATTCAGGAAGAGGGCCTGCCCCTATTCAAGGACGGCGGCGAAGTTCAAGGGTACGACAAGGGCGGGCCGGTTAAGTGGTTTTCCCGTACGCTGAATGAACTTCGTAACGCCCCCATGAGTTCGGATGTTGGCCAAGGGTGGCTTGGTCTTTTGGGCAGTCTTCAAAAGAAAGGCATAATCAAAGCCGACGAGTCTGATTATCTTGGGCTTCCCGGGATGCTGGGGGGTCCAAATGCGGACCGTCGATTCACCAAGGACGACTTTGAATCTCTGCAAGACCTTATTTCTCGTACGCAGTCATACACCCTTCCTAACCCAATGTATGATTATGGGGGCAAAAGGTCGGATTTTGGCAAAAATTATCGCGAGCATCTTCTGTGGCACCCAGATGCCGTACCAAACCCGGAGAACATAGACCCCGGCCATTTTGGCAACATTCCCCATGGACAAAATCAATTGTCGTGGCTAAGAATGCAAGATTATGAGAATCCGTTTGATTCTTCTAATCCCATGAGTCTGATAGATGAACTTCAGTCCCTGCGCCATGCTAGAGGGACGCGACTTGGGTATTCTTTGACCCCTAGCGGACTCGTAATGGGCGATGCCCCTTTTAAGAAGGAATGGAAGCCTTTAACATTCCGTCGTGCACTGTGGGACGCTGCCACTAGTGGTAGTTCTGGGCTTGGGTGGACCGACGCCGGTTCTCAAAAATTGCGTTCTGGCGGTTTTGGACCCATTACTCGCTTGTACGACAACGAAATTCCAAAAATAGCCTCCGGCGAGTTGAGAAGACTCGGTTCAGACGCAACACTAATGCACGATCCGAGGGGGCTTTATAACGAAGTAGACCCGGAGGAACGAGCAGAACAAATTATGGAGATGTATACGGACGCAGACGGTAACTTTGATGATGACGGCTGGGAAGCAGCCATGGATGATGACAGCAATTTTGCTCCCAGACCGAGCGGCGTCCACGTCATGCCGCTTGACAACCGCATCAATGACAAAATCCAAGAAGAGGGCTTGCCCCTGATGAAGGACGGCGGGCAAGTGGATTTGTCCCCAGAGCGGTTTTATCGCGATCGCATGGCTAACGCTAGCGGACAGCACGCCTTCGCAGGAGGTGGACTTATTAAGTATCTCCCACACATCGCTTCTGAGATGGCAGTCGCGGCTGGTTTTGGTGATCTTGGACACACTCTCAGTCAGTCCGATTATCCGGTCCTTCAACGTATTTTCAGCGAGGAAGAACCGGACCCAGAATCGATACGAGCGCGGGTTCATGCCACACAATCCAAGTACTTGCCAGAAGGACCAGACGACCCAAACGATGTATTCGGTGCCCCCGGTGGCAGCTCCATGTTGGGCCACGCTGCTAATTGGGCTATGCATCACCCCGTTGACGCGCTTGACATGGCTGACCCAACCGGTCTTTTAAGTTCTGGGCTGGATCTTGTGGATCGTTACAACCACCACGGAGAATACAAGGGCAAAGAGTCTGAAAGCTCAATTGCTGATTACCCGCGTATTTTGATTAACAACCTCGGATTCGGCCTCCCAGAACTACTTAGTGGTATGACGTCAGAATTGGGTCTCAGCATGATGCCTCTTGACGCGTCTTCGACTCGGATTCGTTTGCCGCAGGAAAAACCGAAACCAAAGCTCGAATTTAATCTTCCAGCTTATGGCAAAGGCGGTACTATCGGAAAGCCGCTGAGGAGTGTCCTCGAAGAGCTTGAAGCTCTGCTTGCCCACCAGCGCGGCAGGGGCGTGGAAATCACCCCGGAAGTGGAATCTACGGCCCGCGAAGGGGTGGGGGCGGGTCTGGGGGCGGCGTATTCGCTGGCCGACGCCAAGGGTCTGGACATGTCGACGGAAGCCCGCATGCAGCGCATGGCCGAGCAGGGATACGACAATCAGGCTTACCATGGCACCCATTATGAGCCGAGACTCGCTCCCCGTGGCGATTTTAATCAGTTCGCGGATTGGAAAGAATCGGATCCTTACGACCGAATGCACTCCACTATTCTGGGTACTCATTTGGCTGAAGACCCAACAATGGCCAATTCTATGGCCAACGCTAGCAAGATGGCGTTTAAAGATAAGAACGCCCTAGCAGCCGACCGGCTAGAAGAAGTATTTAACACCAGCGCTTACCAAAACTACTATTCGGATCGGGAAAAGCAAGAACTCGCGGATCGCATAGCTCAACTTCGCGCTACCTCGGCTAAATTCGAACCTCAGGGGGGATACGTTCTCCCACTGCAGTTTCGTGGGGATGTTCACGATCTTAACAACGATCCCATCGATCGAAACGGCCCAAACAGCGGTGACGATCAAGCGGTGAAGCGCGACATATTTGACTTCGCCATGAAAGGACGAGGAAACCACCCGGGCCTTGGCCTAGATTGGTTTAAAGACCAAATAATGAAAGCCCGACGGAATGAATCGTACAACTGGAAAGGGAACCAGTACGTCGGCCCCACGGACTTTTTTAAGAAACAAGGGACAGACGACCTCGGTTATTTCGGGACGGACACGGTGGCGGGTCGGGAAGTTGTGGAAGCCTACAGAAACTACCTTCGCGAAAAAGGCACTCCTAATCTTGGGTATTACAACACTGAAGAAGTGGAAGTAGACGGCGGCGACCCGTTTTCTTACATTGTTCCCAACCCGGACGACATGCGTTCGCCTTTTGCTGCTTTTGACCCAGACAACCAAGGGTCCGGTCATATTCTGGGCGGAATTGGTGGATTGGGTATGCTTGGGGCGCTGTCGGGCGGACAAGAACCGGAGAAGTTTATGAAGGGCGGAAGCGCTAAGGGTCGTGCACTTATGGAAGCGTGGGAACTCGCCAAAGCAGCTGCCAAAGCAGCCGGTGAAAAACCACCAAAACGCCCTTGGGGTGATAAAATCCTCGGAACAGGAGTGTGGGCAGACCCCCCGGAGTTGGGGCCTAAGCCACGGGGGCGCAATATGCCTGGAACGCCGTGGGGAGGCCGGGGTGGATATATGCTCGATAAGCCAATGGTAGGGCAGGGATCGGGTGGTTATACCACTCCCCGGCCTGTTCCTCCCGGACCGCTTCACACTCCCGGCGCGCTTGATGCCGTCTTCGGAAGCACCGCCGAGTTCCCCGAAAGCGGGCTTCTTACGATGGAAGAAATAGCGAAGAGGTACGCTGACGCGCCTAGAGGGGATATTCACGACATCTTTGATCGCGCTGATGCCCTCAAAAAATCATATGTTGATTACGGTCTCGGTGATTACGATGGCGGTGATTACGAATGATCGTCTTTGGGCTTGCGCTTGACCACTAAGCGTTCCAACCACATAAGTCCCTGCTCTAGGTTCGTGAGGGCTATCGAGTTCTCACGAGCCGGGGACACCTTGTTCATTTGCCCAAGACGCTTGATCACCATTTCGAGTAGGTCCTCGTTGGTGATGCCGTTGACACCGACTTCTGATACGGGACCGTTCTGGAATCGAAGGAACCCGTACGTCGATCCGGTCGTGGCGTCGTTGAAGTCCACGTAATCAAAGATCTTGTGATTGTTAAGATCGTTATGCCCAGCGGCAAGAGTGCTGGTTACGATTTCGATGTCATCGCTCATTGGAATGCCCTCGCTGAATCGACCACTGCGGCCACGATGTCTTTCTTGGCTTGCAGGGCCTTGATGACCCCTTCTTCCATCTTGGACGCGTAAAGGTCGATGTACAAGCAGGGGTATTTCTGCCCGTACCGGTGAATTCGATCTTCTACTTGCATCCGGTCGCCAAGGGCGTACGAGTTCTCGAAGAAGATCATCGTCGAGCACGGGTTTTTCTCGGTACCCAACAAGGTGTGGCCGGTTGACGCCACCGAGAGCTGGCCAACGAGCACCTTCACATCGTCGTCCGTGTTGAAAGCCGCCTTCTCGTCGTCGATCTTGGCTCCGCGCACGAGCTTCGCGTATTTGATGCCTTTGTCGGTAAGCATGTTGCAGATCTTGCGTATCGAGTGCTCGAAGTACCCAATAACGACCACCTTACCATCAACGTCCGAAATCAGCTCGTGGAGAACGTCCATTTTTGGGCATGACTCCACAAGATCAATAGGCTTACGCTCAGAGTCGTAAATGAACCCAGAGGAGATCTGCTGGAGCTTAAGCAACTGGGACACCACTTGCTCCGCCGCTACCTGCTCGCCTTTTATCTCCACCAAGAAGTCGGCCAGCATGTCCCGGTACGCTTGCTGTTGCTTTCCCACCATCTTGGTTTCGACTTTTTTGTACAGCTTGTCGGGGAGATCGACAGCCCAATCAACCTTAAGCGCCCGAAAAGTGCACGAATTAAGAAGCTCCTGCAGCTTGTCTTCATTTTTGAATCCTACAACTTGCTTCCCCATGTACCCCCCGGTCACAGCGTAGGTGTTGCGGAAGGCATGAGAGGGCTTGCCATTAAGCTGGCCAATAAATCGGAGCTGGCTCCACAGATCCATGACGTTCTGCACCATTGGAGTACCGGTAAGAATGCGGCGGTACTTCACGTCTTTCATCATGTCGAACAGCCGCTTGAACGTCTTGCTCTTCGGGTTTTTGATACGGTGACTCTCGTCCAGAACCACGAGCACCTGCTTGTCGACCATCCATTGTTCCAGGGTGTCGCCACCCTTAGCCAAGATGGCTTCGTAGTTAAGCACGAAGATACTAGTCGTCTTGGTAGGGAGTTCGGGCCAGAGCGTTACCTCCAAGCTCATTTCTTTGATCCACGGCCCTGCCCATTCTTCAGTCTCTTTCTTCCAGTTGCCCTTAAGGTAGTTTGGGCATATCACAACCATGCAGTCTATTTTGTCCCGCATCACCATGTCCAAAAACTCGTTAAGAACTACGGCGGTCTTGCCCAGACCCTGCTCCAGCCAGTACCCGTATTTTTCGGCCCCATAAGCCATGGATAGGGCCACGGACTGGACCTTGTAGGGATCCCCCTTGAGATGCCAAATCATTTGGCCTTCACCATCTGAGAATGCCCGCGAAGCTCTCCGTCAAGGGCATTCTGCAGATAAGCCCGCAGCTCTCGTTCTCGCGCCTCCGACACTGGCAGCTTGTGCACGGAATCATACATCCGCTCAGACGCTCTATTAAAATACTCCCATACGGAGCTGTTTCCCATCTGGATCTCGCCAGCCAAGTACAACGTCTCGTCCAGAAGATCAGCCGTCTTGAGGATGGCCTTCTCCTCCAGTGTGCAACTAGTGGGGTGAAACCTCCATCGCTCGCGGATTACGTTGTCCTCGTATCGGGCAAGGTCGATTGGGTCCATAAGCTCCCGCTTGACAGGCCCAGGAACATCAGATGTGATGCATTCCGGGACGTCGTGGAACAAGACCTTAGACAGAAGACTGCCGTGGTTGCCATTCCATTCGATGATGATAGCAATGGTGTAGGCGTAATGAGCAACGTAGAACGAATGCTCGGCCACACTCTGGGTCCGGATCTTTCGGGCGATGCTCCACCGGGGAACGTGGCTAAGATCGCGCAGCTCTCGCGGAAAGGCTTTCATTATGGTGACTTCCTTGTCGGGTGGATCAGCACTCTAACATTGCGGGCCTTGGGGCAATCATCGTAGTACATCTTCCCCGTGGGCTTGTGGCGATGCATATATGCAATTAGACTGCCGTTTTCCGTCCACCACCCGTGAACTTCGAATTCGTCGTCCGCGAACGTGTAGCTGGGGCTGATTTCTTCCTGAGTGAACATTTCGACTTGGCTCATCGTGATCTCCCATTTGCTCGCGCTATTGCGATGCTCGATACCATCATGGCAAAATTGCTAACGTCCGCTGCTTCCAACACTATCTCGATCTCATTTCCCTCGGCTATCGCTGCTTCTAACTCAGCAACTTCCTCGCGCAGCCGTTCCAGCGCTTTCCCTAGGTCGAGGTTCTCCCACTTCCCTTTGTGGGCGTTCTTCTTGAGCTTGTATTTCATGGCGTCAATGTGGACTTTAAGATCCCGTTCCCAGGGCTGAGACATCTTAGTCCTCCTTGTTCTTAAGGAAAGCGTCCACAACGCTATAATCGTCTGATACGTCTTCGACGTTCGGACCCATGCCGTACAAATACTCCGGGTGTATTTTGGCCGTCCGGTCGTCCTTGTCCATGTTGGCCGTTAAATCCTCCAAGTCTTCGCGACTCTTGAGATAATTAACGAAGTTTAAGAATACGATGTCTGGGCGATTAGCACGAAGCGCGGCCAAGTACTGCTTTCTGGACCAAGTGAATATACGACGTTCGCGCTTGGTAACGGTGGTCACTTCTGGCTTTACGCCAATGTCTCCCCACGTCAGTTCCGTCTGGTCGGAGTAACACGGACCGGAAGTTCCAATCTGGTTGCCTTCCTCGTCGAAGATGTTACCAACTCGGATGGGGAAGGTGCGAACGGCCATGGCCGTCTTGCCCAAGTAGCTGGGATGAACACCAAGATCGGAGATTCCCTGCGCGACCGTGCAATCACGAGACGTGCAATACGGGTAGAACCCAGAAGAATTGATGGAGAGCGAAAACCCCTGCGGAATTTCGAGGCTGACGGCCCGATTTGACTGCAGTTGCGCTCCCACGTCGATGTACCGGACGAGTTCTTTGAGCGACGGGTGGTCCCGGGCCACTAGACCGGACCGGCGTACCTTGTCGGACATGGCCTCCCCGACGCCCTTACGGGTACTGCCGATACGGGTCTGGGCGGATGTGTCGTCCCCCTCCGCCCGCTTATGGTCGCTCATTATCACTGCGGCCATGGGGTGAATTGCCACTTTGGATGGCTGGACCCCTAATTCCTTGATCTCGCGCCAGAGCACTTCTGGGTCAATGATGGCTCCAGCATTCAGATAGATCTGGCATCCCTGCACCACCCCAATCGTAGGGAGGTGAAACGTGATGAACTTTGTGCCATTCGCGTAGCAAGTCGTATGACCGGCATTCGCGGATGCGTTGGTCGTGGCCAAGTCCACTTCGTTGTGTTGGGCCAAATATGCGGCTAACAGGCCCTTGCCCGTCGACCCGAATTGCCCGTCACATATTACGACTACTTTCCCGTTGGCGACAAAATCGGTCATATTAGGGCCTATCATCAAAGGTGGAATGGGGGCGTGCTTCGGTGCGCATGAGATCGAAGTGTAGCATAGCCATGACGCACCACATAGCATGCGCTAAATGCGACAGACCGGTTTCTGGGTCCTTATCCTGTCTCCGCCACCAAGCCCAAAGATGCCGCATAGCTGCGCCGAACAGACGCGACCAGTGCATGCCCTTCTCCCAGTTGCGAGCCTCGTACTTGGCAACCCCGATCGTACAGACCTTGGCCAGTTCCTCCAAAGCTAGAGCGCTTATGAGATCAAATCGTGGCTTTCCGGAGTCGTACTTGACACCGCCTTTGCTAAGCTCATAATTGTAGGTAGATCCCAAATCTGGGCCACTGGTCGCTGCAACTGCAGCAGCCCAAGCGCGTGGGGAGACAGCTTGAGCGGTAGTGTAATCGGGTCTGGGAACACCCGCAACATTACCATATTCCGCATTCCCGGCTGATTCGGCAGGTCGATTGCGATCAGAGAGAGTCCCCCCGCCAAGGCGTACTCCCTTAGTGACCTCTCCTGAATTGGGGTAAGATCCAAGGTCACGGGGCTGTTCGTTTTCTTCGGCCATTGCTTGATCCTCTTGCATTCTACTAGGGCCGATGGAACCCCCGGTACCTTCAAAAGAAGGTCCGGGACTCCCACCTTGAACTTGTTGTTCAGCTTGATGCCGTACCCACCAAGGGCGCGGGCATCCTTGACCAACTCAGACTGGAATACCAGCTCATCCCTCATCTGGTACCAGCTCTATGATAGCGAGCCGCTGGCTTTCTGTCGATCCTGTTACTTGGTAGCCGATTTCTGGGTTAAGGTCGTACTTAGCATGAAGGCGCTCCCAGACTTCCTTGTTCTCATCGTTCAGCTCCTTAAGCTGAGTCTGGAACAACCGGTAAGCGTGATTAAACGCCTCATGTGCGGCTTCATGCGAAGACTTCAGCGCCAGAAGTGCGGCCCCCTCGCTTACGGTCAGCTCTGCGCGAAGGACGGGCTTCATGGCCTGTTCCGCTGGGGCGGCTTCGGGTTCTGGGGTAGCAATCGGGCGACCAGCGCGAGCCGCCATTTCTTCCAAGCTCATCTCATGCTCCATAGGTTGCTTCGGACCAATTACGTCCGGATTTGTGGTCTACCTTCATCGGCACAGTTAGCGGTATGCGCGATTCCTTACCGGCGTCCGCGAAAATGCGGAGTGCCTCTTCATTTTGCTTCTCCCGGCCCGGGCGATACTGCCAATCAATTGAGTCGTGAACCGTGAGCAGCAGTCTCTCTTCGTAGCCTTCGCTCGCGAAATAATCATCGATCTCGCAGAGCTTGACCTTCACATAGTCGGCGTTCGCCCCTTGGATGATACGATTCGCGGCCTTGTGGGACAACCGCACATCTGGGAACCTAGCCCTACGGCCCAAGGGGGTCATAACATACCCCCTATTCCTGGCCCTAGTCTCCGCCTTCTTCATGAAGGTCTTAGCCTCAGGAAGCTGGTCGTCATACATGGCCCGAATTCTCTTGGCCTCAGTTGCTGAGATATCGAGCATCAAAGCGATTTTGGCCACACCCGCGCCGTATACAACGGCAAGGTTAAGGCGCTTGGCAGCGGGATCCCGCTCAATGTTGAGTGCTTCTGCCGCCCAAGAGTGAATGTCAACCGGGGGCGTGGCGTTATAATTACGAATAAGGACTGGGGATCCCGTGTAGTGAGTGAACAGCCGGAACTCGGCTTGGGACATGTCGTTGCTTGACCAGATGAATTCTGGGTCGTCGGGGAGCCAGACTTTTCTGAATTCACGGCCCAATTCCTTGTTACGGCGCGGCACTTGCTGCGCGTTGGGGTCTGACGAAGAGAGCCGCCCAGACACCGTGCCAAACTCGTCTTGCTTGGACTGGTTGTAACTGGGGTGGATGAACTCTCCGTGCAGGTGCCTCTCCAGAATAGGGCTTATGAAGCTAGAGAGCAAGTTCTCGTACTTACGGGTGTTCAAGATCATTCGGCCCAGATCGTTAGTCTGAAGCCACGGCTCAGTGAATGAGAACTTACCAGTGGGCGTGCGGGCAAAATCAGAGTCTTTGAACCCGTGCGACCGGAAGAAATCGGCCACCGACTTGGGGCTGCGGGCATTGAAGTCGGCTGGGAATTTGCGGCTGGACGTCTCAATCATACCTTCCAAGCGAGTCTTGTACTTTTCAAGCCCGGGTACGTCGATCTTCACTCCCCGGTGCTCCATCTTCCAGAGCACCTTGGTAACCCGTTTCTCAACTTCCCAGACCTGAGTCAGCTCCTCATCGTCAATCGCGATTCTCTGGGCCTCCCAGACCTGCCAAGTGGTTACACCATCTCCGGTAACGTAATCAGCCACCTCTGCCCATGCGGCGCTAGTTCGCCAGAAATTAGACATCTGACCGACAACCGGCTCACCGCCGAATTCCTTAGCCATTCGGGCGTAGACGGCATCGCCTTTCTTGGCGGTAACCCGCATAGCCTTGGCCGTGGCGTCCAAATTAAATCGCCCCTGATGCTCATTAATCAGAGCGGCATTCACCATCGTGTCTTCGCAGGTACCCTCGAAGTGAATCCCGTGCCGAATGGACATGTGAAGGTCGAACTTCAGATTATGCCCAAAAATGTGGAGATTGGGATTCGTTGCGAGGAGAGCCAGATCCTGCTCTATCGGATGTAGACTACCGTCCCACCCAGTTGGCGAGTCTGGGATGGGGCAGGAAGGGTGGGGGATATTCCCCCCACCCGCGTGCCTGACCGGAAGATAGAAAGAGTCCTTGGGTGTAGGCCCAAAACCAAGAACATACCCGATAACGTGGCACCTTCTCACATCCAGCCCAGATGTCTCGACGTCGTAGCACCACGTAGTGGCCTTCGCCGCCCTCCGGAGGACCTCCGCTGGGTCCACCCGGGTGCCAGTACCATCGTAGGCTTGATAGGTCTCCCCGGCCATTACTGCACCTGTGAGTTAGGAGTCCCAACAAACGGCGACAACCGCTTATCGAGATGGCTCAAAAACATGGCCAGAGCGGTCATGGTCTTCGGCTCCTCACAGTAAATCTCAATCGCTCCCGATAGGGTCTGTGAATGAAACCACGACATGAAAGCCTTGACATCCTTGAGTGTGTCCAGCGCGTCGATCTCATTGATCATTTGGCCCCCAATTTTTCATTCATGCGGTTGAGAACGGCCCACTGCTTGCCGCTCAGGAAGATAGTCGAGCCGTGCTTCTCGTAGCGCTCCTTTTGGTCCTGTAAGAACCCGCGCTCCCAGTCGGAGAGCCTTGAATCATCAACGTCGAGTGAGTCGAGTAGGAATTGCAGAGTCTCCTGCTCGTCAATGGTCAAAGTCATCATGATGAGAACTCCTTGGGGGAACCACCTTTTGGCAGCTCCCCCTTAGCATTAGAACGGTGCGTCGTCGGCGTCGGCGTTAACCGTGGAAGAGCCGCTGTCGGACTGTGCGCCTTCCAGATCCCGGATGTTCACACCCTGAGACTTAAACATCTCGTACATCTCTTTGCACACGTTAAAGAGCTGCGGGTCGTCTACAAATCCGTCCATCGTGAACTTGTAGTTGTTGTAGGTGCCTTCAGACCCCTGCTCCACGGTGGACCCCATCGTAATGAGACACCCATAGGACGGGGCGCGGACGATCTTGAGCTTGCCCAAGAACTTGCGCCCGGGCTTGAGGGCCGAACGCTGCAGCGTGACAACCGCTGGGCTAAGATCCGGGTGGTCGGGAAGAAAGCAGACCACATTCAGCATCTTGGTCGCTGCGGGCTGCGAGTTCTCGTCGTCAGGATCGGATGAACCCCAGTTGGCGAGGCCCGATTCGGCTACGGTCGGCTTGGTCTTCCACGTGACGGAGTTCTTCTTGCCCTTGAGCTTCACGTCAAAGGAGGCGTTAGCGGGGGTCCAGTGGACCCCATCATCAGCCCGGGCGAGGATACCGCCCCCGTCCGTCAGGGGACGCCACAGCATGTACCGTTGGTCGATATATACTGGGACGATGACGACATCGCGACCGATTGAACGCTCCGCGATCGTGTGCCAAAACTCGCCCGAACGGGCCTCGTCGTGGTCGTTCACCTCAGGGCTGATTGCCTGGAGAAGCTTGATGCGGGGGATTTCGACGTCGGCGGACCCGATGTTCTCGGTGCCTTTGCCGATGTCGTCCTTCATGAAGTCGGGGACAACCATCGCTCCGCCCGTCTTCGGGGCAGCGGCGGGCAGCGTGCTCTTCTTATCAACAGCCATAGTACTTGCTCCTATAAGCCCAAGGATAACCGGCTCCTTGGGCAAGATGATACGCCGGTTCGTTAGCGGGTCTTGGTGACGCTGGTGCCATTCTGGATGTGCACACTGAACAGCTCGTCGGGGAGTTCGCGCCCCTCCTCCATAAGCTGCCGCGCCGTAGCGGAAAGGGTCGAGGCGTTGACCGTCTCAGAGATCAGAGCCTCCATTTCGTGATCACGGAGCCACTGGTAAGCCATCTCCTTGGCCTCAGCCCGAATGGACGCCCGTGCCTGAGATGTGGTAGTGATCCTAAATCCGTTGGCAAGATTAAGCGTGGTCACACCCTCTGCCTCGAAGGCGTCGGGGACCCGCTTCTCCTTGAACAAGGATACCGTGGCCTTGAAGGGCTTAATCGCCTCTTCCAGCTTGTCGGCCATGTCCTTGAGTACAATGTATTCAAGCGCCGTCTGGGCGGCTGTACCGGTCTCTTCGCCGGTAGTGGACTTCGATGCTCGCTGGAGAACGGCCAACAGGCCGGTCATCCGGAGCTTGAAATCTTTGTATGCCTCTTTCAGCTCTGCGTTAGCAGGGGTATCCACCGATTTCGTGACCATGTGCTTCTCCTATACGAAAATCAAGGACGGTCTCATAATAACCGTCGTATTTGCGATCCCACTTCAACACCGAGATCTTGGCGTTCTTCTGGGCCAAGACCCCGACGCATACCACCATCAGAACGGGGCACCCAGAAAGGGCGATCGCGTCAAGGTCTGGGTCAAAGTCTCGAAGGGCCACTTCGGCATCCTTCGCTATTGTCACGGACCGCGTGTCCGCTTCATCCGGGTAAACGGGCCGGGAGAAAACGTCCACGCGGTCCTTGGCAAAACGATTCAGATCCGACATATCCTTCGTCTTGTCTCGCTGAGTCACGTAGACCGTGCGGTAAATCTTGGGGATATGCTGGGTCGTCATCATCTGTCTATAGTACCACGTCGCTCTTTGTCTGTCAAGACTGGGCTTCGGCTGACTTCTTTGTACGGACTCGCGGCTTCTTCGTGCCTTCGACGTAGTTGGGATTCTCGATCTTTACCCCGTCTACCACCACGGAACCATTATTCCGATACAAAGCACGCATTGAATTGCCGAAATTCATTCGCTGCATGCCAAGATTCAGGCTGTCCCACTTGGAGAAATCGATACCGTTTTCCCCGGCGACGATGGACAGGAATTCGGCGTCCTTACCGCGAAGAGCTTCCGACAGCGGATCACCGTTGTCAACGGCAGCGCGCTTGCCAGAAGCAGTCTTCACGTCGTGCTTCGTGTACTTGTACCGCTCAGTATTGTAAATAGGCTCGCCCATTTCGGACTCCAATTTGCTAGAAAGTGAGCAGTATAACACACGTTTGCTGGAAACGCAAGTAGTTAGTCGTAACCAGCCTCCACTCGCAGAATCCGCCGTTCTTCAGTCAGCCGTTCGATCTCGTCTTCTTGCTTGTCGTTTTTAACGGATAGTTCCATAACCACTAGACGCAGCCGTTCGATCTCGTCAGCTGCCGTGTCCATCCAAGCGCAAGCGCAGTCGGTAGGAAGGCAGCCCGTACTCGGCTTGCAAACACCAGCGCGCAGCTTTTCTACGATGTCAGTCATGATTCCTCCTTGGTGGTCGGCCCCCCGGCGAAGGGGGGCCGCAACACTCAGCCCAAAAATGTGATGGTATTGCCAAGGATATTGACGGCCTTCCCGGACTTGACGTTAAACCGCAGCTTGTTGCTGAGATTCATCATCACCTGCCCAAGATTCAAGCCCTGCCAAGGGGTCAGGTCGACGTCGTTCGCCTGAGCGATTGCGGCCAGCGCGGCGGTGTTCACCCGGGTGCGCTTGCTCTTGTCGCTGATGGGCGTGTGAATGGCCTTGCGAAGAGCGTCCGCGAGCTTGTCGCCGTTGTTCCCGCCGGTCTGGGCGTACTGCTCCTTGTACTTGAGCTTCACGATGCCGGAACGGGCCTCGCCCAGTTCCATGTCATCGAGGTCATTCGTTGGCTCAGGAGAGGGGGCAGGGGTGGTGGTAGCCACCGGCTCAGCAGTGGCCGTCTCCGTGACACGAACGGCCTTGCGGGTGCGCTTGGAATTGGGCTTGTTGATTATGTCATTCACCGACTCGGCAACGTTGTCCTGTCGGATCTTGATTGCGCGGGTCAGGACTTCGCTGGGCTTGTCGCCAAGGGCAAGGTCCTTGTCGGTGTCAATGTCCACCGCCATTACGGTGTCGCCGTCGCCCGCGATCAGAAGCTTGATGCGGTTCTTCTTCGCGAGGGTCTTCACTTCGGGTGCGATCTTGATCGCCATTTGCATCTCCTATCGTTGGCTCATTGGCCGGTTGATGTCTGTAGTATACCACATCCTTGGTAGGGTGTCAAGGGTTTGTTCCCGTGCCTATTCCAGGATGATTACGCGGATCAGATCCGTGATCGGGGTGGAACCCCAGTACAAGTCTAACAGATTCATCGCCAGACGGCAGTCTTTATGGAATTCAAGCTCGGTTACCGCGAGCCGCAGCGAAGCCCCAGTAATGCGAACCGGAGGCCTTTCTGGGTATTCGGTGTTCATATCGAAGATGTCTTTCGCCAAAAGCCGAACCTGTGGCGAAAGATCGCATGGCTCGATCGATGGTAGCTTGCTCAGGCTTTCGAGCGTTCGCGGAGCAGCTAGATAATCGGAAAGGGTGGTGAGGGGCACCGAAATGCCCCCATTAGACGCTGGAGTCCAGAAGTCAATGGACTTCCACGTCAACACCGGATCGTCGTTGTGGTCCGGAAGCTGCTCCAGATGTTCTAGGCAAAAATACAAGCTCATGCGATCCTCCTCGTATGATTGATTGCGCCACCAAGGGCGATGTTGGTACCGGCAACGCGACCAGCGGAGCGACCGGCTTCGGACCCGTTCGAGATGGTGCTGGTGCTGCTCTTCTTTAGCTTCAAACTACCCATGTAGTTCTCGACCTCTTGGGTGCGAACCACGACCAGCGCGTTCCCGCTCTCGGTCTGGACTACCTGCTTCGCTCGCTTGGCGGCTTCACTCACGCAGCGATTGAAGATGGCGGAGGCGAAGGCGAGTCCGTGACCGGCCTTGAATTTCATGGTGTCGCCGGGGGTCCATTGCCCGTAGGCGTTAGACTTCGCGACCCGCAGGTCGTTCTCGACGATTGAGAACCACGAGTGGTAGAGATGCTCGAAGGTCATCTTCATCGCGAGAATGTCGGTCGGAAAACCGATGAACGCGAATGACGTCCCGTGAAGACCGCCGTTGTCAATCAGGGATCCGTCGTAGAGCTTCGCGACCCCGTATGCCAAAATCGAGATCCAGCGGAGCCGCATTTTCTGGTCCTTCACCGTGTACTCTTCACGGCGGACGCCAGCGCGGGCTTCGATAATTGAAATGTCGGCGTGACCAATCTGGTATTCCGACATCAGTTCACTCGCCTTGGCGAGCGCCAACTCCGCTTCGTGCGGGTTGGCTGAAGACCCCAGCGCCATGAGCTTGCGGATCTTCTCGATGAGCTTCTCGCGTTCAGTCATTGCTACCTCCTGTGGCTGACTAACAAAGTATACCACATGGGGTATACCCTGTCAAGATATTGGTTACCCGCCGGTTTTGATAAACTTCCCGTCCTTTCGTTCGTAGGACTGCCCGCGACCAGTTCCCAGACCAACACCGTAGTTGGAATGGCACTTCGGGCAGACGCAACCCCAGGAACCCGCCTTGAGGCGAGCGTCCACGAAAGAATCGGTGATGGGGTCGTGGCAGAAGTCGCACTGCGTGGGAGGCTTGCCCATCCAGCTCATTCGTCATCTCCGTAAATGTCTTCGTCGGCCCAATAATTCGAGTCGGCCAGAACGTCAGGGCGATACTTGCTCATGCGTTCGTCATAGCACTGGTCGCAAGTGTAGGTGAGGAAGATTCCCCGGGCGTCGTATTGCGCGTGCTTGTTCTCGCGGTGATAATCGGTATCAAGGCAGCTCATTGGTTTCTCCTATCATGCGCTCGCGTTCGAGCATTAATTGCACTACCTGTGCGCTTCGTTGATCGAGGAGGGGCATCGGGTGGGTCCGGCCACCATCCCCGCTCGACCCCCAGAGGAGGGCCACGGAGACCAGCCAGACCCACCTCACGGCCTAGTCCTTTTGGATCGCGTGAGAGATGGCTTCGAGAGCGTCGGCGTGATTGATGTCGCACTCGCCACCCAGTTCCGTCGGCTCCTCCGGGGTATCGAAGTCGTACATGTCGACACCTTCCCACTCGCCAAGCCACTCCTG
>Ga0114968_10000513_pt1 | contig 28919 bp, 36 predicted proteins | sample M_130807_EF_Meta_FD_87020 | JGI IMG/M metagenome (GOLD analysis project Ga0114968, IMG submission 87020) | Freshwater microbial communities from Lake Montjoie, Canada to study carbon cycling - M_130807_EF_MetaG | ecosystem: Environmental > Aquatic > Freshwater > Lake | place: Lake Montjoie... | reverse complement strand
TCGGCCATGGCTAACGTCCTGAGTAGTTGGGGGCTTCGATGGTCATCTGAATGTCGTGCGGGTGACTCTCACGCAGCCCCGCAGCGGTGATGCGCACGAATGTCCCCTTGGCGTGCAACTCCGCGATTGTTGATGCGCCCGAGTAGCCCATGGCAGCCCGAAGTCCCCCGACGAGCTGGTGTGCGACCGCACCGAGCGGTCCGCGATAGGCGACCACGCCCTCAATCCCTTCCGGCACCAACTTGTCGTCACTGAGAACGTCGTCCTGGAAGTAGCGGTCCTTGCTGTACGAGCGAGCTTGGCCCCGCGATTGCATGGCACCCAGCGAACCCATCCCGCGGTAGGACTTGAACTGCTTGCCGTTCACGAACACGACGTCGCCAGGAGCCTCTTCGCAACCAGCCAGCAGTGACCCGAGCATCACTGTGTCGGCTCCTGCAACGATGGCCTTCGCGATGTCGCCGGAGTACTGGACGCCACCGTCGCCGATGACAGGCACGCCAGCCGCGCGTGCTGCCCGCGTCGCTTCGTGGATCGCTGAGATCTGCGGTACTCCGACGCCGGCCACCACGCGAGTGGTGCAGATAGAACCCGGACCGACACCAACCTTGATGCCGTCTGCACCAGCGTCGACGAGAGCCTGCGCGCCGGCACGAGTCGCCACGTTGCCCCCGACGATGTCGATGACCGTCTGCTTCTTGAGCAGGGAAACCATGTCGAGCACGGCGCGAGAGTGACCATGCGCGGTATCGACAATGAGGAAGTCGACCCCCGCGTCGATGAGAACTTTGGCCCGCTTCTCTGCGTCTTCGCCTACGCCGATCGCCGCCCCTACGACGAGACGCCCGTTGACATCCTTGGTGGCGTGCGGGTACTTGTCACTCTTGACGAAGTCCTTGACAGTGAACAACCCTCTCAGTCGACCGTCGGCATCCACCAGGGGCAGCTTCTCGACCTTGTTCAGTGCAAGCAGTGCTAGCGCGTCATTTGGATCGATGCCGACCGGCGCCGTGATGAGCGGCATGGACGTCATCACATCGCGCACCGGGCGTCGCATGTCGTCTTCGAAACGCATATCGCGATTGGTGACGATGCCAAGAAGCAGGCCTGCCTCGTCGACGACCGGAACGCCAGAGATCCGGTAGTGAGCACACATGCGGTCCACTGACTCCAGGGAGTCATCGGGTGAACAGGTGACCGGGTTGCTCACCATGCCGGCTTCGGATCGCTTGACGCGATCGACCTGCTCCGCCTGATCTTCGATCGAGAGATTTCGATGCAGGACTCCAGCGCCACCTTGGCGCGCCATGGCAATGGCCATGCGCGATTCTGTCACGGTGTCCATGGCGCTTGAGACGAGCGGCATGCGGACGCTGATGTTCCGGGTTACCCGCGACGTGGTGTCGACCTCACTCGGGACGACATCGGACTCCGCAGGCACGAGCAGGACGTCGTCGAACGTGAGTCCGAGGTACCCGAACGGGCTCTCGGGGCCAGTGCCGTCGCTCATGACATCTCCCGGGGCGTAGGCCCCAAGGCTACTCGCCGACCGCTCGAGCGATGTGAGCCGTGGCATCACTCAAGGAGTGCACGTGGACCGCTCCGGGTGGCATCTGTCCGAACCAGCCGCTGCCGCCCAGGATGATCGCGGCACCGGGCCGCATCACTGGGATTCGCGTCGCCTCCGTTGCGTCGGCGGTTCCCGGGATCTGCGCCCAGAGGAACACCGCTGCTGGGCCGATTCGTCCTACGGCCTGCTGCAACGCCGCGGTGGGAAGTTTCGAGCCGAGCACTCGGGACACGATGCTGCGTTCGGCCAGGGCCGCTGCCACAGCATGGAGCGGAATCGAGTGCTGGTCCTCGGGCGCCGAGGCCACGATGACGGCTCTGTCGTTGACAGGGGCGACGATGTCGGCCGCCACCTTCGTGAAGGCAGTCTGAATGGACTCGCTCAAGGCATGCTCGACGTCGATCCCTCGACCGGTCTCCTGCCACTGCTGTCCCACCGCAGTCAGGACTGGGATCAGCAGGTTGTCCCACGTCCAGATCACGCCTCGACGCTCCACTGATTCGGCAACGATGTCGGCGCACGCCCTCGTGTCGAGCGCCTGAGCAGCCCGGGCAAGACCGCGTGCTCCGGGATCTCCACCCGGGATGGCGATGACCTGGCCACCACCGGATCGACCCCTTGCACTGTGAGATTCAGGAGCCGCCAGGGACTTCGCTGCCCGTGTTGTGCGAGGCGAGGGTGCGCTGATGTCGTCATCGCCCCGGGCTAGCTCGACCGCGTCGACGTCTCCGGAGGACGGGTCCCGCATGCCCTCATGAGCCAGAGCGGCCTGCGCCGCGTCGGCGAGCGGCACCCCCATGACGACCAGTCTGCGCATGTGCTCGAGGCGGGCGAGATCCTCGGCTGAGTAACGGCGGTGCGCACCCGCCTCATGAGAGGTGGGGCCCACGCCATATCGGCGGTCCCAGGTCCGCAAGGTCGCCGGCGCCACCCCCAGGCGTCTGGCCACGGCTGACACGCTCAACCCGAGCGAGGCTGCCTCGCGTGCGCTTCCCCGTTGACTCGCCACAGGCTGATTCTCCGAGGCTTGAGCCGGGTCTGCGCGGCGACGGGGCAAAACGCGCCAAAAATTGTTCGCTCGAAGAACTTGACCAACCTATGGCGCGATTTGTAGAGTGCGGCAAGCAGGCCTGAACACGTGCAGGACCCTACTTTGGAAGGTGAATCATGGCTGATGTCTCTCGGCTCCCCGGACCCAACTCTGACCTGTGGGATTGGCAGATGAACGGCGCCTGCCGTGGCCAAGATCCCAGCGTCTTCTTCCACCCCGATGGCGAACGCGGCCCTGCCCGCGAAGCACGTGAGGCGGCTGCCAAGGCAATCTGCTTCGACTGTCCCGTTCGCGTGCAGTGCGCCAGCCACTCCCTCGCAGTACGTGAGCCCTACGGCGTCTGGGGAGGTCTCTCCGAGGACGAACGCGAAGCCATCTACCGCCGCGGCGCCCGAGCAAGTTGAGACACGCGCCCTCACGACAGCATCGTCCATGACGAAGGCCCCGGGAATCCCGGGGCCTTCGTCATGTTCTGGGTGTACCTAGTGGCTATGCCCATGATGGGAGTGGCCGTGGCCGCCTGCCTCAGCCGGCTGCTCTTCCTTCTTCTCCACGACGAGCGCCTCGGTAGTGAGCAGCATCGCCGCGATGGACGCGGCGTTCTGCAGAGCAGATCGCGTCACTTTGACCGGGTCGATGACACCGGCGGCAATCAGGTCGACGTACTCGCCCGTCGCTGCGTTGAAGCCGTGACCGGCAGGAAGATCGGCGACCTTCGAGACAATCACGTAGCCCTGCTCGCCGGCGTTTTCGGCGATCCAGCGCAACGGCTCGGATGCCGCACGACGCACGATGCTCACGCCTGCGGCCTGGTCGCCCGAGAGCCCCAAGTTGCCTTCGAGGACGGTTGCCGCCTGCACGAGTGCAGAGCCGCCGCCGGCAACGATGCCTTCATCGATGGCTGCACGAGTAGCAGAAACAGCATCCTCGATGCGGTGCTTCTTCTCCTTGAGCTCAACCTCGGTGTGGCCGCCAACCTTGATGACCACCACGCCGCCGGCGAGCTTCGCCAACCGCTCCTGCAACTTCTCCCGATCCCAATCACTGTCGGTGCGCTCGATCTCGGCGCGGATCTGTGCAATGCGCGCTTCGACGTCGGGACGGTTTCCACCACCATCGACGATCGTCGTGGTGTCCTTGGTGACGACCACGCGACGAGCGGTGCCGAGCACCTCAAGGCCCACCTGGTCGAGCTTGAGCCCCACCTCCGGCGCAACGATCTGCGCGCCAGTGAGGATGGCCAGGTCCTGAAGGATCGCCTTGCGGCGATCTCCAAAAGCCGGAGCCTTGACTGCGCACGAAGAGAATGTGCCGCGAATGCGGTTGACCACCAGGGTGGACAGCGCCTCGCCGTCGACGTCCTCAGCAATGATGAGGAGCGGCTTGCCCAGCTTGACGACCTGCTCGAGCACCGGCAAAAGCTCCTGAACGGAAGAAATCTTGTTCTGCACCAGCAGGATGCGCGCATCCTCGAACACGGTCTCGAGACGATCGGCATCAGTGACGAAGTAGGCCGAGATGTAGCCCTTGTCGAACTGCATGCCCTCGGTGAATTCAAGTTCCATCGCGGTGGTGCTGGACTCCTCAACGGAGATCACGCCGTCCTTGCCAACCCTGTCGAACGCATCCGCGATGAGGTTGCCAATCTCGCGATCTTGCGACGAGATGGTCGCAACGTTGGCGATCTCCGCCTTGCCATCGACAGCGCGCGACGTGGCCACAAGCTTGTTGGTCACCGCTGTGACCGCCTTGTCGATGCCACGCTTGATGTCCATCGGCGATGCACCGGCCGTGACCATCTTGAGACCCTCGTGCACCATGGCCTGAGCCAGAACGGTGGCCGTCGTCGTTCCGTCACCGGCGACGTCGTTGGTCTTGGTGGCGACCTCTTTGGCCAGCTGGGCGCCGAGGTTCTCGTATGGATTCTCCAGCTCGATCTCGCGAGCGATGGTGACGCCGTCATTCGTGATCGTGGGTGCGCCCCACTTCTTGTCGATGACCACGTTGCGGCCCTTGGGGCCGAGGGTCACCTTGACGGCATCGGCGAGGGCGTTCACGCCGCGCTCCAAGCTGCGGCGGGCGTCCTCATCGAATTCCAGGATCTTGGCCATGACGTTTCCCTCTTCGTGCGATAGCGACTGTGGAGTGGAACGGGCCCGCCACGAATGCGGCGGGCCCGTCTAGCGATCTGGGGTCTTACTTCTCGACGATGGCGAGGATGTCGCGAGCGGAAAGGAGCAGGTACTCCTCGCCGTTGTACTTCACCTCGGTACCGCCGTACTTGCTGTAGATGACTGTGTCGCCGACCTTGACGTCAAGCGGGATTCGCTTGGCGCCAGCGTCATCGAAGCGGCCCGGGCCAACGGCCAGAACCTTGCCCTCTTGGGGCTTCTCCTTGGCGGTGTCAGGAATGACGAGGCCGGAAGCAGTGGTCTGCTCGGCGTCGAGGGGCTGGACCATAATGCGGTCCTCGAGCGGCTTAATGGAGACCGACACGGTGGCATCCTCCGGGATGTCGATGGGCTGTTCGCGAGAACAGCGCTGGTCTGGGGCCTCGGCGGAGAGGAACCCCCTCCACCGATTGGCAGTCCCGGGTGGGGAGTGCCAAGTTGGACAGTACGCGGCCGTTAGCACTCCGTCAAGTTGAGTGCCAGCCCGCTCGCTCGTGGGGCACCACCCCCACCGGGCCTGGGCCAGCGACCGGGAGGATGAGTGCATGACGTGGTTGACCGAGGCAGGGCCTCAGATCAGCCGTGCGGGCGAGATCTTGGAACGCACCGGTAATCCGTTGGCCGCGGCCTCGGCTTTCCGCAAGGCCCATCCCGAGCTGTCCGGTGAGCGGGCGGCCCAGGTCCTGGATCAGGCCCAACTGCGTGCCCTGGCCCGAGACCGGCACGGGCGCCCCGATGCCGACGATCTTCTGCTCACTCGCGATGGCCTCGAGCAGGGCACCCGCGGGGACGTGGCGGCCTGGCGAGCCGACATCATTCGCTCGTCCGGCGCCCGACGAGTGCTCGACCTCACCGCAGGGCTCGGCTTCGACGCGCGCGCCTTCGCCCAGGCAGGACTCGAGGTCACCGCCATCGAGCGCGATTCGGCCACGGCTGAGTTGCTCGCCTGGAACCTTCGCCACTGGCCGCACGCGCGGGTGCTGACCGACGATGCCACGTCGTCAGAGTCGCAGGCATGTGTCGACAGCCTTGATCCGCACGATGTTGTCTTCGTCGATCCCGCCCGCCGCGACCCGGCTGGCCCCCGCGACCTCGCCACCGGACGAGCTCGACCCGAGCGTGATCCCGAGCGCTGGTCACCACCCCTGTCGTTCATCACAGGTCTACGCCACTCGCGCGTGATCGTGAAGGCCGCACCGGCGTTCCAGCCGCCCGCGGGCTGGCATGCCGAATGGATATCCCACGACCGAACAGTCGTGGAGTGCAGCGCGTGGTCTTGGCCGGCATTTGCAGCTGCCCGACGGGCCGTGATCATGAGCCGCACGCCGATGGTCGTGGAGCCTCCACCCGGCACAAGCCCGATCCAGGCTGTAGCCGCGTACATGCACGAACCAGATCCAGTCCTCGTGCGCGCAGGATTACTTCCACACCTTGGAGTGAACCGGATTGATGACGCGAGCACCTGGCTCACAAGCGAGGATCCCGCCCCCGCGTGGCTCAGCCCCGCGCTGCGCACCTTTCGGGTCGTGCGCGTGCTCGACGGCTCACTGGCCGAGCAGCGCGCGACGCTCAGGGAGTTCGGCATCACGCGACTGGTCATCAAGTCGCGCGATGTCGATGTCGATCCACGTCAGGAACTTTCGCGATTGGGCGTCAGTGAGGGTGGCGCTCATGTGCTCGTCATGACTCGACAGAACGGCCGGTCGGTCAGCGTGCTGACAACACCAGAGTCCTGATCGCTTCGGCATCGGTGCCACAGCAGCCGCCGATGAAAGACGCGCCCAGGCTTCGCCACGCGTCAACGTTCGCGAAGGGTCCGCCAGAGGCGCCGACCCACTGCCCTGTCTCGGCATTCCATACGCCACCGCCATTGGGGTAGACCACAAACGGCGCATCTGTCACTGACCCCATGCGCTGAAGTAGACCCGTGATCAACGATGCGTCCGTGCAGTTGATGCCGACGGCACTGACCTCGTGGGCAACGGCGGCAACAGCCTCCTCGATCGGCTGACCTGCGCAGACATGTGCGTCATCCACCGCCGAGAATGTCATCCACACCGGGAGGTGGCGAAAATCGCCGAGTACGTCAGCGAGAGCGGCCGCCTCATCGATGTCTGGAATGGTTTCGATCGCCAGCAGATCCGGCTCTGCGGCCACCAGGATGTCCAACCGTTCACGGTGGAAGTCCCTCAACTCTTTGTGCGAGAGGCCGTACCGGCCCCGATACTCGGACCCGTCGTGCAGGACTGCCCCATAGGGACCCACGCTCGCCGCCACCAGCGCCGCCGTGCCGAGCGTTGCCTCTCGTGCCGCCGTCACGGAGTCGCGCAAGGCGTTGTCTGCGTCCTTAGGCGTCCTTCCGGCTGCGACAAAGCCTTGACGCGACACCTGGTAACTCGCCGTGATAACCACATCGGCGCCCGCATCGACAAAGGCTCGATGGGCAGACGCGATCGACGAAGGGTCATCGGCAAGGAGGCGTGCCGTCCACAGGTCACCTTGGACGTCGTGACCCATCCGTTGCAGCTGGGTCGACAGACCACCGTCAAGGATCAACGGTCCGCCGGGCATCGTCGGGCGGCGCACCACGTTCATCAGCCAGCATCCACTGGGCGGTAGGACGAGGTCTCAAAGTCCAGAGTGGATGCGGGTGCTCCTGTGCGGATCAAGCGCGCACCGAGAGCTGCCACCATGGCTCCGTTATCGGTGCACAGACCCGGACGGGGGATTCGAAGGCGGATACCGGCCACGTCGCATCGCTCCGCCGCGAGGACCCGCAGTCTGGAGTTCGCTGCAACTCCACCGCCAATGACCAGCGTGTCCACGCCGTGGTCTCGGCAGGCTGTCACCGCACGTGATGTCAGCACATCAACGATTGCTTCCTGCACGGATGCGGCAACGTCGGGGATCCGCACCGGCGATCCGGCAGCGTCCTGTGCCTTGAGCCAACGAGAGACAGCTGTCTTCAATCCGCTGAACGAGAAATCGTACGGATAGCGATCAGGCTCGGTAGACAGTCCGCGCGGGAAGGCGATGGCATTCGGGTTCCCCGCGCGTGCGGCGTCATCGATGGCCGGCCCGCCCGGGAAAGGCAGGCCCAGCTGACGAGCAACCTTGTCGAACGCCTCGCCGGCCGCGTCGTCGAGGGTCTGACCCAAGACATCGAACTGTGCGCCGTCATGCACTTTGAGCAACGAGGAATGCCCCCCGGACACCAGCAGGGCAATTGCTTCGGCGGGAAGGATTCCGTCTTGCAACTCATCCACCACCACGTGAGCCGCCAGGTGATTGACCGCATATACCGGGATACCCAGGGCCACACTCAGTGCCTTGGCAGTGGCGGTTCCGACGATGAGTGCGCCCACGAGTCCAGGCCCCGCGGTTACCGCGATCGCATCGAGGTCGGACAGGTGCACTCCCGCCGCATCGCACGAACGCTGCAACGTTGTTTCCATCGCCTCCACGTGCGCACGACTAGCCACCTCGGGTACGACACCCCCGAAGCGGGCATGCTCATGCACGCTTGACGCCAACTCATTGGCGAGAAGTTCCAGTCCGCGCACAATGCCGATGCCGGTCTCGTCGCACGACGTCTCGATCCCCAGGACGAGCGGCTCACTCACGACGCCTCGATTCGACGACGCATGATGTCTGCATCTCCCCCATCGGGGTAGTAGCCGCGACGTCGGGAGATTCGCTCGAATCCGCGGCGGGAGTACATCGCGATCGCGGGTTCGTTATCCGAGCGCACCTCGAGCATGAGTTCGGTCGCACCCGAACTTGTCGCGTGATCCACCAAGCTTTCCAAGAGCATTGTGCCTACGCCGACGCCCTGTCGGCGCGAACTTACGGCGATGGTCTGCACGTCTGACTGGGGCGCCAGCACAAAGATCCCCGCGTATCCGATGATGTCCTCGCCGTCGATCGCGACGACGTAGCGACGCGTGGGATGAGCAAGCTCACTCCAAAACTGCTCTACCGACCATCGATCACCGGGGAACAGCTCTTCCTCTAGCTGCGCCACCTGCGAGATGTGCCACCATCGCAGGGGTTCGACTCTCATCGCACCACCGTGGCTTCTGTCGCATCTGGCCGACGCAGATACAGGGGCTGCGGCGCAAGAAGCGAACACCCGCGTAGCGCATCAGCCGTGGGGCTGCCATCGCCGCCGTGGACCGAGAGTTCATCGACCTGGTCCGTTCCTGTCACAGCCATCAAGGCAGAAAGATCACCGCGACCTCCTATGCGCGCAACCCATTCGGCAGAGGGACTGATCAGCGCTGACTCCTGCGGAAGGTCGCGCAGGAAGTCCGCGAGCCGATCATGAAGTGCGGCCCCGCGACCCAGCCAGGCACCGGGTGCCGTCACATCCTGCGCTCGTCCCACCCGCGGCCCATCGACGCGCTGTCCCGCAGAGTCATAGTGAGCCCAGTACACCTCGGATCGACGAGCGTCAGTGGCCACGACCATGTCGCCGAACCGCCCGGCACCCGCCTCAGCGATCGCGTCCAGCGAGCACACGCCTATCGCCGGGACTCCCCAGGCGAATGCCATGGCCCGCGCCGCTGCAACGCCGACGCGAAGCCCCGTGTACGGACCCGGTCCCACCCCACACACCACGCGGGTGATGTCAGTGGGACTCACTAGCGCCATGACCTTCTCGAGCATGGGGCCGATGACCTCCGCATGTCTGCGGGCATCCAGGTGCCAGTGAAAGGACACAGTGGACTCACCCTCGAGCAGCGCCACAGATGTCAGGGCCGTTGAGGTATCGATACCGAGAATCACGCCAGAACATCCGCAAGTTCAGCCATGTCGGTGGTCCAACGATCGGTCCCGGCCATACGCAACTGCCGAGCATCAGTGTCGTCAACGGCGATGATGCTTATCTCGAGTCTCTCCTCGGCAAGGTGGTCAGCAATTCCCTCACCCCACTCGATGACCGTGACCGACGATTCGACCGGCAGATCGAGATCGTCGAGCTCACTGCTGTCGGCAAGTCGGTACGCATCAACATGAACCAACGATGGCCCGCCGGTCGGATGCTCATGCACGCGCGCAATGACGAACGTGGGGCTGGTGATTCTGTCCATGATTCCCACGCCCTGCGCTATCCCCTGCACAAGCGTGGTCTTGCCGCCGCCCAATTCGCCGATCAGGATGATGACATCGCCCGACCCGCATCGCTTACCCAGAGACTCACCGAAGGAGCGCATTTCCTGTGGGGTCGAGGCGGTAAGGAAGCGCGTCACCTCACACCACCGGCCGCATACTCCAGGGAAGCACGCTGGGCGCGCTCCACCAGCGCCAGCAGTTCTTCGTTTACCCGCGCGTACTTCTCCAGCGGAAGCATGTGGCCGGAGTCGGGCACGAGGATGAACTCCGCGCCGGGGATCCGCTCGACGATCTCGGTGCTGCGCTCAGGCGGTGTCAACCGATCCTTCTCCCCGACCATGACCAGCAGGTCCACTCCTTCGAGATTGCCGAGTGATTCGCGTTTGTCGTGTTCCTGCAATGCCGGCAGGAACTCCGCGATGGCCTCCACCGGCGTCGATGACACCATATGCGCAACGAAGCGACTGCCTTCCTGCGTTCCGGTGGACCCGAATGAGTAGAGCCGGATCAACAGCAGGCCAAGGTCGGTGTCCTGCCAGCGAGTTCGTTCGACCAGCCCTTTGCGCTTGGCCAGTGCAGCAGCGATAGGTGGCGCAAGAACGTCGAATGCCCGGCTCAGACCCAGCGGCAGTGCAAGGTGGAGATCGTGCACACCACCGGCGGTGGTGGACAGCAGCGCAATTCCGAAAACTCTGTTCGCAATGAGCTCTGGTCGCTGGTCAGCGAGGGCCATCACGGACATGCCACCCATGGAATGCCCCACGAGCACCAATGGTCCGGTGGGTGCGACGGTGTCGATGACCACCCCTAGGTCGCGTCCCAATTGGTCGATGTGGTGGGTGTCGAACTCTCCCTGGCCCGAGCGGCCATGGCTTCGCTGATCAAAGAACACCAGCCTTGCTCGGCCCAGGAGAGCCGCCCGCTGAAACCGAAAGGTCTCCAGGGTCAACGCGTATCCGTGCACGAAAACGACTGTGAGTGGAGAGTCAGCCTCGTCGATTTCGACATGGAGCTGCACTCCATCGTCAGCCATGACGGTGCGCTCGCTTCCGACGACCTGGCTGATCACCGGTTGATTCGTCGGCCTGGCCACTGCCGTGAAGATGGAACGCGCGGCAAGTGCGCCGAGCGCTGCACCCGCAGCCACGGCTCCGGCGGCCAGCGCACCCTGGGCAACGGCACGCAACGCGGGAGAGACCTCAGGTGCCATGACGACCATTCTCGCGCGACAGATGAGCTTGTGACACGTCGCCGCGAGGCGCGTGGCCGCGAGGCAGGTGGACGCGAGGCACGCGATCGCCGATGCGCGTCACGATCTCGTATCCTATGGAGTCGCTCCATTCGCCCCAAAGATCAGCCGTGGGCTCATCACCAAAGACCACGACTTCGTCTCCGGGCCGCGCATCGCTGGCAGGACCGAGGTCCACCACACACTGATCCATGGCCACCCGGCCCACCAATGCGCACCGGTGACCCGCGATGGTGACACCGGCCCGATTGCCGGCGGCGCGCGGCACTCCATCGGCGTATCCCACCGGGACAAGCCCTACCTGCGTTGCCACACTGGCCTGCCACGTCCCGCCATAGGACACCGCGACTCCTGCATCCACGGACTTCACATGTGCAAGCCGAGCACGCAGCGTCATTGCCGGCCGCAGCCCCAGCTCGGCCGCCGGATGGTGACCCGCTGACAGCCCGTACATGGCGATACCCACGCGCACGAGCGAGTAATGACAGTCAGGGTGGGCAAAAGTTGCGCCACTATTGGCAAGGTGAACCACGTCAGTGGGCAGGCCGGCCGAGGTCCACATTGCGAGGCACTCCTCGAAGCGCGCGCGTTGCTCAGCGACCGATGCATGACCGGGAATTTCACCGTCGGCGAGGTGCGACCACAACCCCACTGGGTCGACATCTCGACGGACATCCTGCAGTTGCGCAATCAACGCGGGCAGGTCCGTGACAGGTAGTCCGTTTCGAGTGAGACCCGTATCGACCTTGACGTGAACCCGGACACGCTTGCCTTGGGCATGCGCGATCTCGGCGATCTCGTCGAGTGCCCACAGGCTGGAAACCGAGAGATCAACGTCGCTGGCGATGCACCCTGCAAGGTCAGGGTCCCCTGGCGCCCAGAGCCACGCCAGTATCCGGCCACGATCGCCACCGTGTCGCAACGCGAGTGCCTCGCTGGGGAGAGCGACCCCGAGCCATGTAACGCCGGCCTCGCGCGCGGTCGCTGCGACCTGGATGGCGCCGTGTCCGTATGCGTCAGCCTTGACGACCGCCATGATCTCGATCCCTGGCGCCGCTTGCCTGACCATCGCAAGGTTGTGGGCGATGGCATCGTGATTAATCTCCGCCACAGCGCGTGTCATGGCGCCGCCAGTCGGGCCGCGTGCACTGCGTCTCCCACGCAACCGGCGATGTCGACAGCAGTGGCTGGCACAGGAGCAAGACGCCCCGCGCAGCCATGTAGCCAGACTCCGGCGGCAACTGCCATGAGGAGATCATCCCGCTCACTGCGAACCCAGGCACCGGCGAGCACCGATGCAAGGATGCCGGCAAGTACGTCACCCGACCCGGCAGTACCCAGTGCTTCGGTTCCCTCCATGTCGATCCACAGCTCGCCGGTCGGGCTTGTGATGATGCTGCCCGGACCCTTGAGAAGGACAGCGCACGACAGCCGGGTCGCTACGTCCCTCGCCGCAGCCAGTCGGCCCACGTCTTCTCCGCGCGCAGCGCCCACGGAGTCTGCGAGGCGCGCGAATTCGCCCTCATGCGGAGTGACCACGGTGAACGCTCCCCGGGCCCATCGATCGGCGATGAGCGCCTGCACGCTCCGCGAATGCGCAGTGACGGTCAAGGCTCCCGCGTCCAACACCACCGGCACATCGGTGCGCAGGACGGCCACCACCGCCGACTCATCTTCGGGGCCTCCGGAAAACCCGGGGCCGCATGCCCATGCCGAGACTCGGGCCTGGTCACTGGGATCGGCGCCGCTGATGACGACGTCCGGGCAGTGGTCGACAACGAGTGGTGCCACGCCATCGCGACGGTCGAGCACCTGCACCATGCCAATGTCGGCATGGCGAGCACCGAGCACGCACAGCAGCCCAGCACCGCGATAGTCCTGCGAACCAGCCGCGATTCCGGCCACCCCACGGGAGTACTTGTAGTCGGTCAGGTCCGGTCCGCGGACGAACCCAGCAACATCACCCGCCTGCATCACCCCACCGTCCGGCATGCTCTGGTTCAGGCCGATGTCGACAAACTCCACGTGGCCCGCATGCCCGGGGTTGCCCGCGAGTCCGGGCTTCAGTGCTCCGAAGGTCACGGTGACATCGGCCATCACGGCCCCGGGTTGGGCGATGCCGCTGTCCGCGTCGACACCACTGGGAATGTCGACTGACACCATGAGTGCGCCGCTGTCCTGCGCCTGCACCACCGCGCGCGCGGCCACATCTCTCATCGGTCCCGCACCGCCGATTCCCACAATGCCATCGAGGATCAGGTCGCAATCATCAGGTACCGAGTCAACCTCTCGTCCCCCGGACCTCTGCGCCGCCGCCATGCCTTCAGCGTGAACTCGGTCACTGAGTCTGACGATGCGAACACTGCACCCCCGCGCAGCTAAAAAGGACGCGGCCCACAAAGCGTCACCACCATTGCCGCCAGAACCGGCCAGCACACAGATGCGAGAACCCGTCACGCGACCTCGCGTCTGCACGAGCAACTGCGCGCAGACGACATAGAGGCCGAAGGCAGCTCGCTGCATCAGCGCGCCTTCTGGCACGTCGGCCATCAGGTCGTTCTCTCTGGCTCGTATCTGCGCCACCGACAGGATTGCTCTCATGCGGAACCACCGTACGACGCCACAACCATCGCAATCACCATGCCGCCGTCGTGGCTGATGGACACGTGCCAGGTATCGATCCCCCGCTCGAGCGCGACGTGGGCCGCGGCGCCCGAGAACTCCAGGATCGGCTCGCCATGCACACCCCTCAGGACCTCGCACTCATGCCAGCTCAGCCCGCGGGAGTCCACGAGCACCTTGATGACCGCCTCCTTGGCAGCCCAGCGTCCGGCGATGGAGGACGGCGTCAAGGACAGGCGTCGTTCTCGTGGACTGAGGATGCGATCCACGAACGTCGGGTGGCGTTGGGACAACTCGGTGATGCGGGACACCTCGACCATGTCCACGCCCACCCCGACAACCGACCCGGGTAGCAGCGCTACTCCACTGTGACGGACTTGGCGAGGTTACGCGGCTGGTCAACATCGTGGCCCTTGGCGGTGGCCAAGGCGCACGCGAATACCTGCAACGGAACCGTCGCAACCAACGGCTGCATCAAGGGTGGCACTGCCGGGATTCTGATGATGTCGTCGGCCACGGCCGAGATGGACTCATCACCTTCTTCCGCAATCGCGATGACTCGCGCGCCACGAGCACGAACCTCTTGGATATTGGACACGATCTTGTCGTGCAGCACCGGCCGACCAATCGGTGATGGCACGACGACGAACACTGGAACTCCGTCCTCGATCAGTGCAATGGGTCCGTGCTTGAGTTCCCCGGCAGCAAAACCTTCGGCGTGCATGTACGCGAGTTCTTTGAGCTTGAGCGCTCCTTCAAGCGCAACCGGATAGCCCACGTGCCTGCCCAAGAAGAGCACCGACGTGGAGTTCACGAGTTCGCGAGCCAGCGCCTTGACAGCCTCGGTCGTGTCCAGAACGAGGTCGATTTGCGCTGGCATGTCGTCAAGCTGGGTGAGTACCGCATGGATCTCGCCCGTCGTCATCGAGCCGCGCGCCTGCGCGAGGTACAGGCCCACCAGGTACGCGGCGATGATCTGTGTCAGAAAAGCCTTCGTAGATGCCACCGCGATTTCCGGACCGGCATAGGTGTAGAGCACTGCATCAGCCTCGCGCGGAATGGTCGAGCCCACGGTGTTGCAGATGGAGAGCGTGCGAGCTCCCTGCTCCTTGGCATGACGCAAGGCCATCAGCGTGTCCATGGTCTCGCCCGACTGCGAGATCGCGATCACCAAACTGTCGGGGCCGACGATGGGATCGCGATACCGGAACTCGCTGGCCAACTCGACATCGACCGGAAGATGAGTCCAATGCTCGATGGCGTACTTGGCCACAAGACCAGCGTGGGCCGCCGTTCCACAGGCGATCACCACGACCTTCGACACACCACGCAGCGTGTCATCGTCCAACGCGGTCTCGTCGAGCTTGATGCGATTGTCGGACGTCATGCGGCCACGCAGAGCATCAGCAACAGCCTTAGGTTGCTCGGCGATCTCCTTGAGCATGAAGAGGTCATAGCCGCCCTTCTCCACCGCGGCCGCGTCCCAATCAACGGAGAATGGCTTGGCTTCGACCGGAAGGCCGGCGAAGTCGGTGATCGTGATGCTGTGTGCGGTCATGGCGACGACCTGGTCCTGGCCGAGCTCCAGTGCATGACGCGTGTGATCAACGAAAGCCGCGACATCTGATGCCATGAAGTTCTCGCCCTGACCCACACCCACGACCAGCGGACTGTTGCGTCGGGCACCCACCACGAGCTCGGGTTGATCGCGATCAAGAGCCACCAGGGTGAAGGCGCCGTCGAGCCTGCGGCATACCGCACGCATGGCCTCGGCAAGGTCATTGTCCACACGGGGAAGTTCGAGGGAAAGTAGGTGCGCCACAACTTCGGTGTCGGTCTCGGAGAGCAGTCGAACGCCGGCCGCCGTGAGCTCGGCCCGCAGTTGAGCGAAGTTTTCGATGATGCCGTTGTGGATGACCGCCACGCGCATGTCGTCGCTGACATGCGGATGGGCATTGGCATCGGTGGGTCCGCCGTGAGTGGCCCAGCGCGTGTGTCCGATTCCGGTCGTGGAGGCGGGCAGCGGGTCGGTGCCCAGGAGCTCCTCAAGGTTGGCCAGCTTGCCAGCCTTCTTGCGGACCTCGAGCTGCCCTTCGCTGATGACCGCGACCCCGGCCGAGTCGTATCCGCGGTACTCCAGCCGGCGCAGGCCCGCCACCACAATCTCCAGCGCCTGCTTCTGGCCGACGTAACCCACGATGCCGCACATGGGCGCCAGCGTACGCGGGCACAATGTCCCCCGTGATGACCGTGCGCGTCGCCTGCCCTGAGCGGCTCCGGGACCCGGTTCTGGCATTCCTGTCCTCGCAAGCCGACCTCGTGAGCCTGACGGTGAGCGAGTGCCTCGAACCCCTGGGCGCGACGATCACAGCCGACATTCCGCGGGAAAGTGCAAATGCCATCATCGACGGGCTCATGGACCTGGACGTCCATGAATCCGGGACGATCCAACTCGCCCCTGTGCCCGCGTGGATCTCGCGCCGCGCCATGGCAGCCGAAGCCGACGCACCCGGTGATGGTGCCGATGCCGTCGTGTGGAGCGAGGTCATTCATCGGTGCTACGAGGAAACACGGCTGAACTGGACCTACGTGTCCTTCATGATCCTGGCCACGCTCCTCGCAGGCATCGCGGTGATCACCGACTCGTCCATCCTGCTCATCGGCGCCATGGTGCTGGGGCCGGAATTCGTACCCGTGGCCGCCCTCGGCGTTGCGCTGGTGCGTCGACGTGGGAACTTGTTCCAGCAGGCACTCAGCACCCTGCTTCTCGGCTTCGCGATCTCCATCGCGATGGTCACCGTGGTGGCGTGGCTTGCTCATCAAGCCCATCTCTTCGGTCCAGAAGACGTGTCGCCGGACAGTCGACCCGGAACAGCATTCATCTTTCAGCCCGATCAGTGGTCTTTCATCATTGCGGTGATAGCCGGATCTGCCGGGGTTCTCGCCATGACATCAGCCCGAGGCAGTGGACTCGTCGGAGTCTTCATCTCCGTGACGACCATCCCAGCGTCGGGAAACATCGCCGTGGCACTGGCCGTGGGTGCCTGGCAGGAGATGTGGGGAAGCGCTGCCACCCTGCTCATCAACATTGTCGGTATGGCGATCGCGGGCTGGCTGACCCTGCTGGTGCAGAACGTTGTCTGGCGACGAGTCAGGAGACCCTCAGGGCGCTTCCCACAATCTCGGCAAGCTCCTTACTGATCTCCTGGGCCTGCTCCAGCGTGGCGGCCTCGACCATGACACGGATCACCGGCTCTGTTCCAGATGGACGCAGAAGGACCCGACCCGAGTCCCCCAACTGCTCGCGGGCACGCAGGACCGCGGTCTTGACCTCGTCCGATTGCTCTAAGGCAGTGCGATCCACATCGCGGACATTGATCAGAACCTGCGGGAACTTGGTCACCGCTGCGGCCAGGTCAGCAAGCGACTGTCCCGTGCGGGCCATCTGCGCCAACAGATGAAGGGCTGTCAGGAGTCCGTCACCGGTGGTGGCATGCATCAACATGACCACGTGTCCGCTCTGCTCACCACCCAGCGCGAGTCCTTGTGCGCGCATGGCTTCCAGCACATAGCGATCACCCACCGACGTCTCGATCACCGTGATGTCTGCCGCCTTCATCGCCTTCTTGAAACCAAGGTTCGCCATCACCGTGGACACGACCGTGCGGGACGGAAGCTGACCGGCATCAGCCATCGCCTTGGCCAAGATGGCCAGGATGTGATCGCCGTCGATCTCATTGCCCGAGGCGTCAACGGCTAGACAGCGATCAGCGTCACCGTCATGCGCAATGCCCACATCGGCACCATTGGTCCGCACGGCGGCGACGAGATCAGCAAGGTGAGTGCTGCCACAGTTATCATTGATGTTGATTCCATCAGGGCTGGCGTGAATCGCCGTGACGTCCGCTCCGGCTGCACGAAGAACAGCGGGAGACACCAGAGAAGCGGCACCGTTCGCGCAGTCAACCACCACATGCAAGCCATCCAGGCTCACATCAATGGACGCGAGCACGTGCTCCATGTACTGCTGGACTGCGGCCTCGTCGCGATGCACTCGCCCGACAGCAGCGCCAATGGGCCGCTCCCACGGCTCTTGCATCCGCTGCTCGATGGCGTCTTCGAGCGCGTCCTCAAGTTTGTGGCCACCACGGGAGAAGAACTTGATCCCGTTGTCCGGCATGGGGTTGTGTGATGCCGACAGCATCACGCCAAGGTCAGCGCCGAGGCGGTCGGTGAGGAACGCCACGGTGGGCGTGGGAACAACGCCCACGAGCACGACATCGACACCGGCGCTGGCCAGACCCGCAACAACCGCCGCTTCGAGAAACTCACCACTGGCTCGCCCGTCACGGCCGACAACAGCCTTAGGACGATGACCGGCAAAAGCACCGGTTTCGCCAAGCACGTGAGCAGCAGCCACTGAGAGGTCAAGAGCAAGCTCCGCGGTGAGCTCGCGATTCGCGAGCCCCCGCACCCCGTCGGTGCCGAAAAGCCGGCCCATAGGACTAACGCTTGCTGTACTGCGATGCCTTACGCGCCTTCTTCAGGCCGTACTTCTTGCGTTCCTTCGCGCGAGGATCACGCGTGAGGAAGCCGGCCTTCTTGAGCAGCGGACGATTGCCCTCGGCATCGATGCCGTTAAGTGCCCGCGCGATACCCAGTCGCAATGCGCCAGCCTGTCCGGACACGCCACCACCGTGGATGCGCACCATGACATCAAAGCGATTCTCCGCACCTAGGGTGACGAAGGGATCGTTCACGAGCTGCTGGTGAACGCGGTTGGGGAAGTAGGCCTCCAGCGTGCGACCGTTGATGGTCCACTTGCCGGTGCCGGGAACGATGCGCACGCGGGCGATCGCCTGCTTGCGACGGCCGGTGGCAGCGCCGGGGGCGCTGACAATCTCACGGCTGATGCGAGGAGCCGGGGTCTCGGAGGTGTACTCCGTGATCTCCTCGGCATCGTCAAGGTCGACCTCGAGGTCGACGTCCATGGTTGCTTCAGACACTGCGTAATCCTTTCGTGCGGTTCGCAGTGCTACTGCGCGACCTGGGTGAAGGTGAACGATTGGGGCTGCTGGGCAGCATGCGGGTGCTCGGACCCGGAGTAGATCTTCAGCTTCTTGAGTTGCTGACGACCCAACTTGTTGTGCGGAAGCATTCCCTTGACGGCCTTCTCGACGGCGCGACGGGGGTTTGACTCCAAGAGTTCCGCATATGAGGTTGCGGTGAGACCGCCGGGGTGACCCGAGTGGCGGTAGTCCATCTTCTGCTGCTTCTTGGCACCAGTGAGGGCAACCTTCTCGGCATTGATGATGATGACGAAGTCGCCCATGTCCATGTGCGGAGCGAAGGACGGCTTGTGCTTGCCACGCAGCAGCGTTGCGGCGTGTGTGGCGAGACGACCGAGGACAACGTCCGAGGCGTCAATGACGTGCCAGACCGGCGTGTTATCGCCGGGCTTGGGGCTATACGTGCGCATGAGGCACCTTCGCTCGTAGGGACTGGTTTCTGCACTCACGTTCCGTCAGGTTCGAGAGCCGTACTGGACGCCTTCCGGACGTCCAGGCCGCCCGGGATGGCCCGGACAACGACGGCCAAGGCTACCGGCGCAGCCTCAAGGGCTCCAAATCCGCCTGGTGTCAGCGGATCTGGCGGATCGGGGCCTCGAAGCCCCATGCCTTATCTGCTGTCAGGACCTCGGCCTGGAGGCGCTCCGCCGTGGCGAGGCAGAGTCGGTCGCCCAGGGACAACCCCGGGTGCGTGCGGCGCATAAGACCTGCCCGCGCTCCATCCACGGCGAGGACAGGCTCCACGGTGACGCCAAAGTGGGTAAGGAGGGCCGAGACCAAGGCCCAGCCGGAAGGCTCCTCGCAGTAGGCGCCCGCGACCTCCGCCCACTGAGCGGAACTCATGCGGCAGTCGGATTCCCAGGCAGCAGCGACGACTTCGTGCCCTGCCTCCTGTCGGAAATAGGCGATTACTGCTGAGGCGTCAAGGACGAGGCGCCCCATCCGACCAGCTCCTGATCCTCGGCCACTCGTTCAGCCCGTCGGCCTGCGAGGACGTCGTCGACGCTGACCCTCGAGACGGAGCGGACATGCTTCATGGCCTCGTCGACTGTCAACAGGAGGACTCCGCCTGGAGCATCCACGGCGATGACCGCAGTTCCGGTGCTCCACCCATGAGCCGCACGGATCTCTGCGGGGATGACCAGTCGGCCTTTGTCACCGACTGTCAGTGGGTAGGACCGAGGTTCCAGGACGGGTGCGCTCATGTGGCGAAAGTACCACTCAGGATAACTGGGTGGGAAGAGACACTTGTGATTCCCGCTGATAGATCGGCGGAGAGACCGACCTAGCCCGGGGTGGTGAAGATTTAGCGGTAAGTGCTCCCCCCTCAAGGAGGGAACTTGAGGGATTCCCATCGCGATAGGACCGCTAGTCGCCACTTCCCTCGGGCGAACCTTCTGCCGGCTCCTCGCCCAATGATCGGCGTGAGCGCGTGAGGTCCTGGCGAGCTAGCAGATCGGCATCAGCCGGATAGCCCACACGTTCTAGTACGAGCGGGTAGCCCGGCATGGTCGTAACCGAGGAGTCCTTCACTCCCGAGCGCAGGACCGTCGCCGGCCAGTTCACCGGCTTGCGGCCATCACCCACCGGCAGGAGTGCGCCGACGATCGACCGCACCATCGAATGGCAGAAGGCGTCTGCCCTGATGGTCATCACCGCGAGCCCTGACTCATCGCGCAGCCAGTGGAGTGCCAAGACGGCACGCACCGTGGTGGCGAACTCGCGCTGCTTGCAGAACGGGGCAAAGTCGTGTTCGCCGAGCAGTCCCTCCCCTGCCGCGTTCAGGAGGGCGACGTCGAGTGGCCGCTGCCATGGCAGAACCAGATGTCGCATGAGGGGATCAGGCCCGAGGCCGTCATCGCACACACGGTAGGAATACTCACGCCAGATCGCAGCGAACCGAGCATCGAAGCCCTCGGGAGCCTTCGTGATGGCGGCAACACGAATGTCACCGGGCAATGCTCGATTTATTCGCTCAGCATCTACGTCGCTCGGCCAGTGCGACGCGTCTACATGTGCCACCTGCCCGTGCGCATGCACGCCTGCGTCAGTGCGACCTGCACACACGACCTCAACAGATTGCGCGAAAAGGTGACCCAGAACGCGTTCCATCTCGCCTTGCACGGTGCGCAGCCCGAGGGGCTCAGGCTGTCGAGCCCACCCGTTGAAGTCACGCCCGTCATAGGACAGGTCCAGGCGCAGACGGATCAGCCCGCCGGCCGGAAGTCCGGCGGCGGGCTGATCGGCGTTGTCGGTGAGGCTCAGGCCTCGTCCTTGCTCTCGGCTGCGTCGTCTGCGACCTCGACGACCTCAGCGGTCTCAACTACGTCGGCCTCGTCAGTCTCGGAGACTGCCTCCTCGACCACGACGTCTTCGACGACCGGCGCTGCTACCGGAGCAGCAGCCTTCTCCTTGGCAGCGCGCTTGGTGGCACCCGTTGCCTCAGCCACAACCTGCTCGGCCATCGGCTCCACCAGCTCGATCACGGCCATGGGTGCGTTGTCGCCCTTCCGCGGGCCGATCTTGGTGATGCGGGTGTAGCCGCCCTGACGGCCGGCGTAGTTCGGGCCGATCTCAGTGAAGAGGGTGTGCACGACAGACTTGTCGCGCACCACCGTCAGCACGCGGCGCCGCGCGTGCAAATCACCTTTCTTCGCGAACGTGATCAGTCGCTCGGCAAGCGGGCGAAGCCGCTTGGCCTTGGCCTCAGTCGTGGTGATCTTCCCGTGCTCGAACAGCGCTGTGGCGAGGTTCGCCAGGATGTGCCGTTCGTGCGCGGGACCGCCGCCGAGGCGGGGACCCTTTGTTGGCGTGGGCATCAGTACTCCTCAGTCCTTCCTGCAGCTCTAGAGCTGCTCGTCCTCGGCGAACGCGAGATCGTCGTCCTCATCGTTGAAGTAGACAGCGGTGGTCGGGTCGAACCCGGGCGGGCTGTCCTTGAGCGCGAGTCCCAGGCTGGCCAGCTTGACCTTGACCTCGTCGATCGACTTCGCGCCGAAGTTGCGGATGTCAAGCAGGTCAGCCTCGCTGCGGGTGATGAGCTCGCCCACCGTATGGATGCCCTCGCGCTTGAGGCAGTTGTACGACCGAACGGTCATGTCCAACTGCTCAATCGGCGTCGACAACTGCTCGGCCACGAACGCATCGGTCGGCGACGGGCCAATGTCGATGCCCTCGGCATCAATATTGAGCTCGCGCGCCAGTCCAAAGAGTTCAACCAGCGTCTTACCAGCGGACGCAACGGCATCGCGCGGCAGCATGCAGGGCTTGGTCTCGATGTCCAGGACGAGCTTGTCGAAGTCGGTGCGCTGCTCGACACGAGTGGCCTCGACCTTGTAGGTCACCTTCAGCACGGGGCTGTAGATGGAGTCGACCGGGATTCGGCCGATCTCTTGGCCCGCCTGCTTGTTGAGTACGGCGGACACGTAGCCGCGGCCACGCTCGACAGTGAGTTCGATCTCGAGCCTGCCCTTGTCGTTCAGCGTCGCGAGGTGCAGGCCCGGGTTGTGGACCTCGACACCGGCCGGCGGCTGGATGTCTGCGGCGCTGACGGCGCCTGCACCCTGCTTGCGCAGGTACATGACTACCGGCTCGTCGTGCTCGCTGGAGATCACCAGCTGCTTGATGTTCAGGATGAGTTCGGTGACATCTTCCTTCACACCCTCAAGGGTCGTGAACTCATGGAGGATTCCCTCCACTCGAAGGCTGGTGACAGCCGCTCCGGGGATGGACGACAGGAGCGTGCGACGAAGCGAGTTGCCCAAGGTGTACCCGAATCCGGGCTCGAGGGGCTCGAGGACGAATCGCGAGCGGAACTCGCTGATCGGCTCCTCGGTGAGCATGGGGCGCTGGCTAATGAGCACAGTTACTTCCTTCCCGCGACGACCACCATTTGACGACGCGTATATGACGGATTACTTGGAGTAGAGCTCGACAATCAGTTGTTCATTGACCTGGGTGTCGATGACGCTGCGGGCCGGGATGGAGTGCACGAGGATGCGCATCTTCGACGGAACAACCTCGATCCAAGCGGGCACGGTCCGCTCACCGATTTCGGCGTGGGCAACGATGAACGGCGTCGTCTCCTTGGACGACTGGCGCACCTCGATGACATCGCCGGGCGACACGCGGAACGAAGGGATGTTGACCTTGCGTCCGTTCACGGTGAAATGGCCGTGCGTCACCAGCTGGCGAGCCATGTCGCGCGACTTGGCAAAACCTGCACGGAACACCACGTTGTCCAGCCGGGACTCGAGAATCTGCAGCAGGTTCTCACCCGTCTTACCGGCCTGACGCTGCGCCTCGGTGAAGTAGTTGCTGAACTGCTTCTCAAGCACACCATAGATACGAGTGGCCTTCTGCTTCTCACGCAGCTGCAGCAGGTACTCGCTGTCCTTGGTGCGACCACGGCCGTGCTGGCCCGGGGGGTAGGGACGCTTCTCAAAGGGGCATTTCGGCGATTCGCACTTGGAGCCCTTGAGGAAAAGCTTCATCTTCTCGCGGCGGCACCGCTTGCAATCGGCGTCTGTATAACGCGCCATGATTCGTTATCTCCTGGTTCTTTGCGCGCGGTCAGACGCGACGACGCTTGGACGGACGGGTGCCGTTATGCGGCATGGGCGTGACGTCAGCGATGCTGCCGACCTCAAGGCCCGTTGCCTGCAGGGAACGGATAGCGGTCTCTCGGCCGGAGCCGGGACCCTTGACGAACACATCAACCTTGCGCATGCCGTGCTCCATCGCGCGGCGTGCAGCCGACTCAGCTGCCAGCTGCGCGGCGAACGGCGTGGACTTACGGCTGCCCTTGAAGCCGACCTGTCCTGCGCTGGACCACGAGATGACAGCACCCGTCGGGTCCGTGATCGACACGATCGTGTTGTTGAACGTGCTCTTGATATGCGCCTGCCCATGGGCGACGTTTTTCTTCTCCTTGCGCCGCACCTTCTTCGCGGGCGCAGCCTTGCCTGTCTTGGGGGCCATCAGTCAGTTCTCCAGAGTCTCTCAGGGCCTACTTCGTGGCCTTCTTCTTGCCGGCGACCGTCTTGCGCGGACCCTTGCGGGTACGTGCATTCGTGTGGGTGCGCTGGCCACGGACAGGAAGGCCCTTGCGGTGACGCAGGCCCTGGTAGCAGCCGATCTCAACCTTGCGGCGGATGTCAGCGGCAATCTCGCGGCGGAGGTCGCCCTCCACCTTGAGATTCTGATCGATCCAATCGCGCAGGGCGATCGTCTGCTCTTCGGTCAAGTCCTTCGACCGCAGGTCTGGGTCCACGCCGGTGGCCTCGAGGGCTTTGGCGGCCTGGGAACGGCCTACGCCGTAGATGTAGGTGAGTGCGACAGCCATGCGCTTGTCGCGCGGCAGGTCGACACCAACGAGTCGTGCCATGGGGCGTTGTCTCTTTTCGTCAAGCATGAGGCGTCGGGTACAGAACCAGTCCTGCCCGCCAAGGCAGGTCTTCGGCCTCATGTCCGAAGGTGTCGTCCCGACATTCGTCGGGGGTCGGGTTCTGCGGGTAGCGGGCGGCGGGTTGTCTCCCCGCGTTCCGCAACCGGCCAGGTGGCCGGCGGGCGTTAGCCCTGGCGCTGCTTGTGACGGACGTTCTCGCAGATGACCATGACTCGGCCGTGGCGACGAATGACCTTGCACTTGTCGCAGATCTTCTTAACGCTCGGCTGAACCTTCATGGCTCTCTCTCGATTCGACTGTCACTTGTAGCGATACACGATCCGGCCGCGCGTGAGGTCATAGGGCGACAGCTCCACGACCACCCGATCGTCCGGGAGGATACGGATGTAGTGCATTCTCATTTTGCCGCTGATGTGGGCGAGCACTTTGTGCCCATTGTCGAGTTCGACTCGGAACATGGCGTTCGGAAGAGACTCAGAGATCGTGCCCTCAAGCTCGATCGCTCCGTCCTTCTTACCCATATCCTCCGCTTTCACACGACTCCGCAACAGCCGTCAAAGCATACGCACGGGGGCCCTTACGGCCTAATCCGATAATCGGACAGTTGCCGGTCTTGTCCCGATCAGAGTCGGACATCGTCGAGCGTGGTCAGGACCCACGGACCATCCTCGGTCACGGCCACGGTGTGCTCCCAATGCGCAGCGCACGACCCATCATTGGTCACCACCGTCCACTCGTCGCTCAGCGTGTGCACATCCGGGCGGCCCAGGGTGGCCATGGGCTCGATCGCCAGCGCCATGCCCACCTTCAGCAACGGACCCTTGCCCGCAGCGCCGTAGTTTGGAACCGGCGGGTGCATGTGCATGGAGGTCCCGATTCCGTGCCCCACATACTCCTCGACGATGCCGTAGGGGCCGGCTGCCGAGATGGCTGTTTCGACCGCGTGGCTGATGTCCGAGAGTCGACCGCCTGCGCGCGCGGCCGCAAGTCCAGCCCACATCGAGTTCTGTGTCGCGGCGGACAGGGCCGCGACCTCGGCCGACACGGCGCCCACCGGGACGCTCACGGCAGCGTCGCCGTGCCATCCACGAACGATGGCTCCGCAGTCGACCGACACCAGGTCGCCCTCGTGCAGCACGCGGCTGCCAGGGATCCCGTGCACGACTTCACCGTTGACCGACGTGCAGATGTGGGCCGGATATCCGTAGTAGCCCAGGAATGACGGTGTGGCGCCCTCGGATTGGATGCTGCGGGCCGCGATCTGATCGAGTTGTGCCGTGGTGACACCGGGGCGCACCGCTTCGCTGACTCGGGCAAGGGTTCGCGCGACCACGAGTCCCGCTTCGCGCATGATCGCAAGCTGCTCAGCCGACTTGATCTCGATCGTGTTCTTGCCCTTGAACATGGGCGTTACGACAGCTGGAGGGCGCTCGCGAGTCGACCAGCGACATCGTCGATTTCGCCAAGGCCATCTACCTGAACCAGCAGACCACGACTTGAATACACGGCAAGCAACGGTGCAGTCTGCTCTGCGTAGACCTCGAGGCGGCGACGAATCACGTCTTCGGTGTCATCCGCACGACCCTGATCTGCCGCGCGCCGCACGAGCCGGCCTACCACCTCGTCGAAATCGACGGTGAGTTCGACCACGCGATCTAAAGCGTGGCCTGCGGAGGCAAGCATGTCGTCCAACTGAGCGACCTGATCGACCGTGCGCGGGTATCCATCCAGCAAAAACCCAGGCATGCAATCCGACTGGGCTAGGCGATCGCGCACCATGGCATTGGTGACATCGTCAGGGACGTACTCCCCCGCGTCCATATAGCGCTTGGCCTCAAGACCTAAGGGCGTGCCTTGCAATACGTTGGCGCGGAAGATGTCGCCGGTCGAGATGTGCGGAATCCCGAGGCGCGCCGCAAGACCAGTGGATTGAGTTCCCTTGCCGGCTCCAGGCGGGCCCATGAATACCAGTCTCATTAGCGCAGGAATCCTTCGTAATTCCGCTGCTGCAATTGCGCCTCAATTTGCTTCACCGTGTCCAGGCCGACACCCACCATGATGAGCAGGCTCGTGCCACCAAAGACGAACCTGTCGGCAACGCCAAGGAACGAGAACGCGAAGATCGGCAGTACCGCAATGAGTCCAAGGTAGATCGAACCGGGCGCCGTGAGTCGCGTGAGGACATAGTCCAGGTATTCGGCCGTGGGCCTACCCGCACGAATGCCTGGGATGAATCCGCCGTACTTCTTCATGTTGTCGGCAACTTCAACCGGGTTGAAGGTGATCGAGACATAGAAGTAGCAGAAGAACACGATTAGCGCGAAGTACAGGGCGAGGTAGTAAGGGCCCGTTCCGCGAGACAGGTGCGTCTGGATCCACTGCGCCCATTCAGCCTGGCTGCCGGTCAACTGCACAATCAGCGACGGCAGGAACAACAGCGAGGACGCAAAGATCACGGGAATAACGCCGGCCATATTGACCTTGAGTGGGATGTAGGTCGACGTGCCGCCATACATTCGCCGCCCGACCATGCGCTTGGCGTACTGCACGGGGATGCGCCTCTGCGCCTGTTCGACGAAGACCACGAACGCCACCACCACGAGGCCGACGCCCACCGTCATGAGGAAGGTGAACGCGCCCTGACTTGCCCATATCGAGGCGAACTGGGAGGGGATGGTCGCAATGATCGATGTGAAGATCAGTATCGACATGCCATTGCCCACGCCGCGCTCGGTGATGAGCTCGCCGAACCACATGATCATCGCGGTACCGGCGGTCATGGTCGTGATCATGACCAGAATCACCCAGATGCCCTGGTTGGGAACGATCTGCTCGTTGCACCCTTGGAACAACGTTCCTGGGTTGCGGGCCAAGGACAAAATAGCCGTGGACTGCAGGATCGCCAAGCCGATCGTGACGTAACGCGTGTACTGCGTGATCTTCGCCTGACCTGCCTGCCCATCAGCCTTGAGCGTCTCAAGACGAGGAATCACCACGGTCAGCAACTGCAGGATGATGCTGGCGGTGATGTACGGCAGGATGCCAAGCGCAAATACCGACAGCTGCAGTAGCGCGCCACCACTGAAGAGATTGATCAGCGCGTAAACCGAGTTGTCCTGCACCTGGCTGATGCATTTCTGGATCGCCGAGTAGTCCACGCCCGGCGTCGGCACGACAGCGCCGAGCCGGTAGAGGGCCAACAGGGCAAGGGTGAACAGGATCTTCTTGCGAAGGTCCGGTGTCCGCAGGGCTGCCCCGAACGCACTAATGTGCATGGTGCCTCCCAGATCAGAGTTTGGTTGCCGTACCGCCTGCAGCGACGATCTTGTCACGTGCCGTCGCCGAGAACGCGTGAGCGCTCACAGACACCTTGACATCAATGTCGCCGTTGCCGAGCACCTTGACGAGCTCACCCTTGCGGACAGCGCCCTTGGCCACTAGCTCGGCCACGGTAACGGATCCACCCGCGGGGAACAGCTTGGAGATCATCGCCAGGTTGACCACCTGGAAAGTGACCTTCGCAGGGTTCTTGAAGCCCTTGAGCTTGGGAAGGCGCATGTGCAGTGGCATCTGGCCACCCTCGAAGCTTGCGGGAACCTGGTATCGAGCCTTGGTTCCCTTGGTGCCTCGTCCTGCAGTCTTACCCTTGGACGCCTCGCCGCGACCCTTGCGAGTCTTGGCAGTGTGTGCGCCCGGAGCCGGGCGCAGGTGATGGGCCTTGAGAGCCATGGTTAGTCGACCTCCTCAACGACGATCAAGTGCCGCACAGTGTTGACCATCCCGCGGATCTCGGGACGGTCCTCCTTGACGACGACGTCGCCGATGCGCTTCAGGCCGAGCGAGCGCAACGTGTTGCGCTGGCTGCTCGTGCCACCGATCTCTGACTTCTTCTGGGTGACCTTGAGGCGAGCCATCACGCACCAGCCTCTGCAGCACGCGCGCGCAGCAGCGCGGCGGGAGCAACGTCTTCCAGAGGAAGGCCACGACGAGCAGCAACGGCCTCGGGCAGCTCGAGCATTTTCAATGCGGCAACGGTGGCATGCACCACGTTGATGGCGTTGTCCGAGCCCATCGACTTGCTCAGGATGTCGTGGACGCCTGCACACTCCAAAACCGCGCGCACCGGACCACCGGCGATAACGCCGGTACCGGGAGCGGCGGGACGCAGCATGACCACGCCTGCGGCTGCCTCACCCGTGATGGGGTGAGGGATGGTGCCCTGGATGCGGGGAACCCGGAAGAACGACTTCTTAGCCTCTTCGACTCCCTTGGCGATCGCGGCAGGAACCTCCTTGGCCTTGCCGTAGCCCACACCCACCATGCCGTTGCCGTCACCGACGACTACGAGCGAGGTGAAGCTGAAGCGACGTCCACCCTTGACGACCTTGGACACGCGGTTAATTGCAACCACGCGCTCCAGGAACGCTGACTTCTCCTCGCGAGGAGTCCGCTCCTTGCGCTCACGGCGTTCGCCGCCAGCGCCTCGGCGCGACGTGTCTGACATCGAGTTACCTCTTTCATTGGGCATTAGAAGTCCAACCCACCCTCGCGGGCACCGTCGGCAAGCGCGGCAACACGGCCGTGGTACTTGTTGCCGCCGCGATCGAACACGACTGCCTCAATACCGGCCTTCTTGGCGCGCTCGGCAACAAGCTGGCCGACCTT
>Ga0114968_10000507_pt1 | contig 29226 bp, 29 predicted proteins | sample M_130807_EF_Meta_FD_87020 | JGI IMG/M metagenome (GOLD analysis project Ga0114968, IMG submission 87020) | Freshwater microbial communities from Lake Montjoie, Canada to study carbon cycling - M_130807_EF_MetaG | ecosystem: Environmental > Aquatic > Freshwater > Lake | place: Lake Montjoie... | reverse complement strand
TTCATCAAAATTAACAATGAACTCATAAAAATTAATATTGTATTTTCCCTTTGTAGACAATCTTTGAGAGAAAGTAAAATAGTCTACAAGATTATTTCCAATTCGTGATCTAGGCGACATATTACAAGCATTACTACCAATTTGGATAAGTTGCTTCATTTCTTCTTTGATTTCTTCAAATGTAATGTTTTTGATTTGCTTTGCAATTTCTATTTTTTCTTCATTTGTATAATTTTCTTTTAACATTTTACTATTTTTACTATTTTTATTATTCATTTATTTTATTTGAAATATTTTAACTAAAAATTACAATATTGAAGTTAAAAAGTATTATTATATAAAAATAATATTATATAATAAAAATATGAAAATAGTCATTAACTCATATATTAAAAATACTATTGCATTGAATCATTTATTAGATAGCATGAAACAACAAAGTGAATTTACATCATATGACATAATTGTTGTACTTGGTGGTTATTATAATAATAAATGTTATGAAATTTATCGTAGTGTTGAAAAAGTAGATAATATCACATACATAAGATGTAATCACAATAGTATTGATTTTACTGGTTTGATTACAATGTTAGAGTTGTATAGTAAAAATAAAGACGAATACTATTTTTATTTACATGATACATGCAAAATTGGCGACAATTTTTTTAAGAAATTACAGTCAATTGATTTGACCAATGTTTCATCCATCAAACTCAATAAATGGTTTTCAATGAATATGGGCATTTATTCGCAGGAAATAATAAATCAATCAAAAGAATTTTTATTATCAAAGAAAAACACAGACGAAAATAGGTCAATGGAATTCAAATGTGTTAACTTTCAAGAAGACTTTATTTTTAATAACGACCCAAACAATATTTTATTAGACAATTATGATGGTCCTGAATGTAGTGGAGAACAAGTAGATTATTATAATACAGGTACTATGCGTATTGTAGAATATTATCCTAATATAGATTTGTATAAAATTAAAGCCAATTGGAGAGAAAAATCGTTAATAAACGGTATTTGGACACTGAATCTGTAATAATATTATTATTATTATTTATTTCAAATAATAATTAAAAACAATTTTATAGATAAAAATAATCCCATAATAAAATATGACTTCTATTGAAACCATTAAACATGTATTTTATATAAATTTAGAATTAAGAACTGATAGGAAACAACATGTTGAACAACAATTAGCATCTATTGGAATCAACGCTACTAGATTCAACGCAATAAAGCTTGCCAATGGAGCAATTGGTTGTAGTATGAGTCATTTGAAATGCCTTGAAATAGCGAAACATAATAATTGGGAACACGTCATGATTGTTGAAGATGATATACTTTTTTTAAATACAGAATTGTTCAAAAATCAACTAAATAAGTTTTTAAAAAAACAAGCAAATTTTGATGTCGTTTTAATTGCTGGTAACAATGTACCGCCATATCAAAAAATAGACGACTCATGTGTAAAAGTTTACCGTTGTCAAACTACAACTGGTTATGTCGTTCAAAGACATTATTATGACACATTGATATCTAATATAAGAGAAGGTATTCAAAAATTAATGAAAAACCCAGAACAACATGTTTTGTATGCTATTGACAAATATTGGTTTAAATTGCAACAAAAAGATAATTGGTATTTAATTACACCTCTTACTGTAACACAACGTGAGGATTACAGTGATATTGAAGAGCGAAATACGAATTATACGCGACTTATGGTGGATTTGGATAAAGAATGGATGTTCAAACGATAACCGCACCTCATAAATCAACCATTTAAGAAATAAACATCTCCTTATCTGGGTATAGAGATATCTATATCCATATCAATAAATATTTTATTGGTCGCTATATTTAAGATATCTAATTTATAACGCTCATCCAAATTAAAACCAATAGCATAATCTTCAAAATATTCTTTCTTAATTAATTCTGTTTTAGTTAATAAATCCAATACTGCTTCTTTAGATAGAAAATAAAAACGACCGTTACAATATCTTGTTGCATAAACAGGAATGTTTTTAGGTAATTCAGGATGAATTTCATGATATCGTGACAAATGCGAAAATGGAACGTCAACTATATATCCACCATAATGAGATACCGGTTTTTTGTTCATAATTAGGTTTGTAATTGTATTGAAAAAATTCGTGTTTGTCAACATTTGATCATCGTCTGTTTTAAAAATATATTTATACTCAAACGTCATGTTCACAGCATTATAAGCTTCTATTACTTTTTTTGGCAATGAATTGTAGTCGTCAGGAGTTTTTACCCATAATACTTGGGTATCATTATCAAACATGAAGTCGCGATCCATTGTTTCATCACCAATCACATGATAATATTTTAAATACGATGGTATAGTTTTCAACCATGTCATTTTTTGAATATTTGCCTTGGTTTCATATTTTTTACAATTCATGATAAGAAGGATGAAATCTTGGTTTATCATATAACATATATTTATTATATATGTTATACACTTTATATAATTTTAATATTGGTTTTGTATTTATTTTGCGTTTATATGAATAATTAACCTATCATTTTTTGCACATTCGCTATCTAGATGATATACTTTATTAATACGTAGTTTTAGAATTTCTAATAATCCTTCTTTATTAATATTACTCCAATCTTCATTTAAGCGTAAACCGAATAATCTAAAATCATCTACTATAATAATAGCTTCGTTTTGAAATAAATTATTTATATGGGTAATTTCTTCAACTAAAGGGCAGTCTTTTTCACTTTTTCCAGTATCTCCAGAACTCCAATGACCATCTAAAAAGAATATACAATTATCACTAATGGTTGGTAATAAAGATTGAAATACAACGCTACTGTCGCCTAGTACGAAATTAATTTTATTACCATAATATTTATTTTTTGTATTATTATAGTATTTTTCACTGAATTCAATTGTATATAATTTATTAAAATATGGTTCTAATGCAAAAGTTGTTTCACCGTTGTAAGTACCAGTTTCAATGAAACAATTATATTTTGTATAATCTTCTTGTAAACTCTTTAAAAAATCTTTATTAAGTGAAGGCATATTATATTAAATAATAAAGAACATTTTTTATATTGTTATAAAAATAAAAATATAATTTTATATATTAATATTATTGATTGTTTCAATCAATTTATTTTCACACACTTCCATAGATAAATTTTCTAAAATGAATTCACGTGGTTTATAATGCTCAATATTGTTTATAAATTTATTATACGTTTTTTCCAAATCAGCGCTACCATAAAACACTTCCCCACAACGTTCATCCCAATAAGGAATACATGTTGCTGGGATATCATCGTAATTATAACCATATTCTTGATTCATTGATTTTACATCCCACACTAGTAAAGGAACATCACAAGATAGCGCTTCTTGTAATCCAAACCCTTGGCTTTCATGCCTTCCTATCCATATACCATATTTTGAATTTTGTAAATAATTTAAATATTCGTTTTCACTATATCTATTTTGATAACTAAATAGTCTATAATTTATATTTTTAGAATTTAAAAAATTTTGAACCATTTCTAATTCATTTGGGTTTCTAGTTTTAAAATAAATAAAAACCTCATTTCTGTCACTATTTGGTTTAATTTTATTAAATTTATTTGTATCAACTCCAAATGGAATTTTTACAAATTTTAAATTTAGATTATAATATGGTTCTGACCAATAATTGACAACCCATTCAGATAAAAGATTAAATACACTATTTTTACCTTTAATACTATTTAATTTATCGTCAGGAAAAACACTAAAATGAGGTCCAAATATGAATTTAGTAGTTGAATATTTTGAAACATCTATTGGCATATGTGGACTTAATACACAATCATAGTTAGTCAAATCATATTTTTCTACTTCATCAAGAGAATATATTGTTGTAAATTCTATATTTCTATAATTCATCAAAGCGTGATGATTTTTATCATGCATCCATGTTTTTACATATAAAATTTTCATTTTTCTAATAAATACAATATATTTATGTATTTATATATATTTTTATTATAAACTTAAATATACCCGTAATAATAATTATAATTATGGAAAATCTTGTATTAATAACATCAATAATCAATACTCCAAACACTCATTTATCATATGGAATAAGGTCAGTTTATAATAGTGAAGAAAGATTTGAACAAACCAAATCAACTATTCATTCTGTTAAAGAGAAAATTCCAAATTCAACTATTTTTATTGTTGAATGTTCAGAATTAAATGAAGAACAAAATAATTATTTTTTGCAAAACTCTACTTATTTTTTGAATTTATATAATAATGAAAACTTGCGCGCGAATATGCACAGTGATTCAAAATCGCTATGTGAAGGAACAATGACATTTTGTGCTCTTGAATTTTTATTACAAAATGATATAAGATTTGATAATTTAATAAAGATATCAGGAAGATATTATTTGTCTGAAAATTTTGATTGTAAACTTTTTAATAATAGTGGAATAGTTATTAAATACATAAACAATGATATTAATAATGTTTTTACTGGTCTTTATAAACTTCCTAGAAGTTGTATAGAAAAATTAAAGTTATTTCTTCAAAATAATGTTAATAAAATGATATCGTATATCGGGTATGAAGTTTTATTTGCTGAATTTATTAAGGAAAAATGTATAGATATTCATATAGATAATCATACAGTATTAGGACTCTCTGGATATGTATCTGTTTCTGGAGATTTGTATAATGGTTAAAAATATAATAAAAAATTATAAGTAAAATAGTAAATAAATATAGAAATAAATATAAATGATTCGTATTGATTATTATATATAAATCAATTATGCGAATAGCAGTAATAGACGGCGTAAATCAAGATATTGGGTTGAATATATTATTTCCTGAAGCGGATTATTTTATTAATAACACAGAGCTTGATAAATCATCTAACATGAGAAATCATAATATTCATCCCAATTATGATTGGTCACAAATAAATGATAAAAACTATGACTATTTGTTTATAGTTATAGCATTATATGATGCTAAGCCAGGTACGAAGTTTTTTAAACAAAATATATATGATATATTACAACGTGAAATAAAAATTATCAATGAAAATAATTTCAAAAAAGTTTTTGTATTTGATAATTATGATTATGATTATGACCCGAATGAAATACTTGATAACAATAAAATAACTTTATTTTTCAAAAGAAATTATAATAAAACTAAAACATATAAAAATAATGTTCTTCCTTTTCCTTTTATAATGTTTGGCGAAGTATCAATTATTGAAAAAATAATTGATACATGTTATTCAGATTTTAAAACGAATCGTGTGTTTTATACCGGTGGGTTATTTATTCACGATGACCCGCAAATAAATTATTATAGAGATAGGAAAACTATTTATAGTAAAATTAGCAATTATATTTACAATCCAGGCTATTTAAATTATAATGATTTTTTACATGTAGTAAGAACTTCAAAGTTTTCTTTAGATTTAAATGGTGTTGGAGATCCAAATAAAAGAACATTTGAAATTCTCTCACAAGGTTCGTTAATGATATCTGAATATAATGATTTAAAATGGCCATTTGAAGAAACTTTTTCACAAGAGACAATATTTAAAGATGGAGAAGATTTTATTAATAAAATTAATAGTTTAAATGAAAATGATGAACTTTATAATAGCTGTCTTTTGAATCAAGTAAATATTTATAATAAATATTTCAATGTAAAATGGATTAAAGAATATGTTGTAAACCATATAAAAGAAATGGAAGAATACAAATATTATTCACAATGCGGCGAAGACGAATTTTTAAATACAAATTATTTTAAAAATAAGAGGGATGGTGTTTATATTGAATTAGGAGCATTAGATGGTGTTTTATATTCAAATACCAAATTCTTTGAAGACCAACTCGGGTGGAAAGGAATATTAATAGAACCACATCCATATAAATTTCAAAATTTAAGTGTTAACCGCCAAAATAATTATTTATTTAATAATCTTGTAAGTTGTTCAACGGAAAACGTTGTATTTAGGTTTTTTATAGATAATTATTCTGGTGTATCTGGTATTGAAGAAACATTACCAAAAGAACATTTTAATAATTTTTTTAATAGTATAAATGAACCACAATCAAGAGAATTAATTAAACCAAAAACATTAACTGAAATTGTAAAAAGTACAGACATTAAACATATTGACCTTTTATCATTAGATGTAGAAGGTCATGAATATGAAGTTTTATTATCATGGGATTTTTCAATACCAATTGATGTAATTTTAATTGAAATGCTTGGCGGTTCTCAAATTGAAAAAGAAGAAAAATGTCGCGAAATTTTGATAAAAAATGGATATAGATTTGATACAAAGTATAAACATAATGAAGTATTTATTTTAGAAAATAATGATAGGTTTAAATAATTGAATATTTTTATTTTTAATTTTTATAAATATCTTATGAATATTTTTAACAAAATACAAAATTGTAGAATTTGTAATTCAACAGATTTAGAAGTAGTTATTTCAATAGGTGAACAATATATTTCTTCAAGATTTCCAATTTATGGTGATTTTTCTACACCCAAAGTAGATATAAATTTATGTAAATGTAAAAATACTGATTGTGGTTTATTACAATTACATGAATCTGTTATTCAAAGTGAATTATATGAATATGAATATGGTTATCGTTCTGGGTTAAATAATAGCATGAGAGAACACCTGAAACAATATAAAGAAGAAATTGAATGTTTAGTTGATCTTTTTGAAGGAGATTTAATTTTAGATATTGGTAGTAATGATTCAACCATGTTACAATTATATTCAGACAAATATAAAAGAATTGGTATTGATCCAACCGGAAAACAATATGCGCAATATTATAAAGACGTAGAACTTATACCAACTTATTTTACAAAAGAGACTTTTAAAAATGTATATGGAAATAAAAAATGTAAAATAATTTCTTCAATTTCAATGTTTTATGATCTTCCGAAACCAGTTGATTTTGCTAAAGACATTTATGAATGCCTTGATGATAATGGTATATGGACGTGTGAACAAAGTTATTTATTGACAATGGTTAAAAGAAATAGCATAGATACAATTTGTCATGAACATTTAGAGTATTATGCATTAAAACAAATAAAATATATTGCTGATTTAAGTGGTTTTAAAATTATAAATGTAATTTTAAATGATTGTAATGGTGGAAGTTTTAGAATTTATATGGCAAAGAAAGAATCAAAAAAATATGAGGAGAATATTGAATTAATCAATAAAATTCTTCAAGAAGAAATTGAATATGGAATAAATGAGGAAAAATTTTATGAAAAATTCATGACATCATGTAATTACGAAATAAACAAATTGAAAACATTTATTAATTATACTAATAAAGATAATAAAAAAATATTTGTATATGGAGCCTCAACCAAAGGTAATACATTATTACAATATGCAAATTTAGGCGAAGAAATGTTACCATATGCTGTTGAAAGAAATCTCAACAAGATTAATAAAATGACTAGTACTGGAATTAAAATTATTTCTGAAAGTGAAATGAGAGAAATTAAACCAGAATACTTACTTGTACTACCATATCATTTCAAAGATGAAATTATTACTCGCGAATCTGAGTATTTAAACAATGGGGGTCAATTGATTTTTCCATTCCCAAATTTTGAAATATACTCATCAAAACCTAAATTATTAATAACTGGATGTGACGGTTTTATTGGTTCTTATGTTAAGGAACAAATTAAAGATTATATATTATATGGAATAAATAGAACCCACAAATCTTTTGAAAATAATATAAACAAGTTTGAAATTGATATGAATGATAAAATATGTTTAGAAAATATTTTGAATATAATAAAACCAAATACTGTTGTTCATTTAGCTGGTATTTCAAGTGCCGAATATTCATTTAAAAATCCAATAGATTCAATTATGAACAATGGTGTTTTAACAGCATATTTATGTGATATAATTCATCGTAATAAATTAAACTCAAAATTGTTTAATGCATCAAGCAGTGAAATTTTTAAAGGCCACATTGATTTTAAAGTAACAGATAATGAAACATATAAATATCATAATCACCCATACTCAATAGCAAAAATAATGGGACATTCAATAGTAGATTTTTATCGTGAAACTTATAATTTACCATTTTCAAATGGCATTATTTTTACAACTGAATCATCAAGAAAATCAGAAAATTTTTTATTCAATAAAATTACTAACCACATTGAAAAATGGAAAATGACAAAAGAAATTTTAATATTAGGTAATTTAGAATCTTATAGAAATATAATTCACCCACTTGACGTTGCTGACGCAATTTCAAGTATTATTGAACAAAAAAATGGCAACAATTATTTAATATGTAATACAGATAAAAATCATAGAATATATGATTTAGTAATTAAACTATACGAGAAGGCAGGCATAAATTTAATTGATGACAATAATATTTTATACGATAAAACTTCAGGTGAAATTGTTATTAAAATTGAAAATTTACAGCACATTGAAAATAAAATTATCAATATAGAAGGTTACCCAGAAAATTTATTAAAAATAGGCTGGGTGCCTAAATATGACATTGATGATATTTTTAGTGAATTAATTACACCGACCGGAAAGAAAAATGAGACAAAAATGTAATAAAAACATCTTACTTAATTTTATATAATGAGGATTAAATTAAGTGAAAAATACCAAACAGAAAGAGAAGAAATATGTAATAAAATTATTTCCATATTAGATTTAAAAGAAGATAATACTATTTTACTTTGTCATTTAGATGAAGATGTAGAAAAACAAAACAAAATATTGGATTTAAAAGAGGAAATACAAAAATATTTTGCTTGTTCTACTATTTCTTCTTTCAAACCAAATTTTGAATGTAAGCGTCCTTATTTAAATATTATTAGAAGTATTCTACGACAACAAAATTATATATTTGATTGTGGAACAACTTTTACAAAAGTAGAAAATGGTATTTATAAAACTTCAACAAAATATAAAATATTTAGGAATAATTAAATAATTTAATTTATAAAGTAAATTATTTAAAAATAAAATCTTTGGTAAATATATAGAATGGTGAAAAAGAAAAAGAAAGAAACATTCAAAACTTTTAGAAATTTAGAGAAATCTAAATTCAAAACTATCAAAACAACACTCAAAACTGTTTTATTGAAACATAGTGAAGTTCAACCGCTTATTACTAATTTGGTTTTTGAAATCAACGATTTGGTTATTCATACTTATCAATTTATTAGATTATATATTTTGTATTGTTTTCATAACCATTTAGCATTTCCTGTTTTTGATGATAAATTTACATTTGTAAAATATTGTATCAAAACATTAGGAACGAAATCTAATAGTGGAAGAAAATCCAAAGATACACAACTTTTGCATACATTACAACAATTTTACATAAAAGAATACCAACCTTTACTTAATCACACCAAAATAAATTTAGTCAATAAATCTCATTTGATAAATATTATAGCAGAACAAATACAAGTTTGTATTTCTACCAATATACAAGAACATTTTATTCAACATTTACTTCGTTTTATCAATAAAACTACAAATGATATTACAGAAGACAAAAAAGAATTGTTTGAATTTAAGCACAAATTGCTTACGTTAGAAGAAACAAATGAAAAATTTAATATATGGAAACTTACTCACTTACATAATATTTTACCAACGAATATCAACAAATCTATATATTATGATGTGAAAATAAGGCAGTTTGATTATTTGAAAGGAATGTTGTATATGAATTCTCTATTAGAAACGCAAGAAAATAAGTTATTTCAACCTTTACCACTACGAAATAATATTATCCCAAAAAATATTAAATTTGATAGTTCCTGTATTGCTGAATTATTTTGCCCTGAAAGTGAAAAGAAAGGCGAAGTTTTGAAAAAAATTACTAATTATCAAAATGTATTATGGAGTAGTTTGTTGAATATGAAACATAGATTATTCAAAAATAGATATTATACTTTTCATAATGAAATAACCACAGATGGAATTAGTTGTTCTTTATTATTTATTCGTAAAGATTGTAAAGGAGAAGAAAATAAAAATAAACAAATCAATAGCGTAGATTATGATTATATTAGCATTGAGGAATTAGATAAGCAACAATTAGACAATTTGAAATCAAGAAATATAGTAGGTTTAGACCCTGGTAAGCGTTCTTTGGTATATATGATGGACGGACAAGGCAACAAATTACAATATACAGCATCGCAAAGAAAAAAGGAAAGTATGGCGAAACGAAACCAAATTATTCTACAACGAGAGAAGAAAAATAAAAAGATAAATGAGTATGAAAATGTATTGTCTTTACAAAATAGCAAATCAGTCAATTACAATAATTTCAAATCTTATTTAGGTGAGAAAGATAAATTGAATAAACAAACAATAGAATTTTATAAAAAGGAAGTATGGAGAAAAATGAAATTTAGACAATACTCGTATGGTAATAAATCAATTGATACATTTTTGAATAACATAGAAAAGACATTTGGAGAAAACCTTTTAATTTGTTATGGAAATTGGAGTAGGTCTTCTCAAATGAAACATTTTATGCCTACAATGAATAAAGGATTAAGAAAACTAATCCATAAAAGATATGATACAATTACAATAAACGAATGTAATACAAGTAAGAAATGTTGTGATTGTTTTCAAGATTTGAAACATTATAGAAACAAGGAAAACAAAGAGGAATTTCGTCTTTTAGTATGTTCTAACTGCGTGAGTTGCGAAAACAAAAAAATCGTATTTAGAACACGAGATGCTAATTCAGCAATAAACATAATGAATTTGGGAAAATGTTGGATATACAAACAACAAAGACCAAATGAATTCTGTATTTCGTCTTTCACCATTTCAAATAAAAAAGAAGAAATGGAAAAAGTAAGACCATCAGTTGATTTTACGGAAGGTAATGCTTCCAGCCACCGAAATTTAGTATGAGTTTGTCTCATTTTTCTTTCCGGTCGGTGTAATAAAAATATTTAATCATATGATATAATTAATTAATCAATGTATATATATTACTTGTAGCTTTTTTTTGTTGGGTTTTTGTAGTTTTTTCTTTATTAATATACTGTTGATAATTTTTGGCCATTTGATCTGGACTAACAATGCAACCTCTTGTAGAAATTTTGAATTGTACAATGGATGATATTAATAAACCAGTGTATATATACCACATTGACTCGCCAACATTATCTCGTGTTACAACTAACTCAAATAGTTCATTTCTTTTAAGGATTGCATCTTGACTATCATTTTGGTATTGTTCTTTCATTAACGGTTTTAATATATTCCAATATTCTACAAAATTAGTTGGTACTATTTGATTTATTAATATGGAAGTATTACCACATATTTTAATTATCATATCAGCCGCTTGTTGCATTGCATTTTTTTGTTGTTGACTTATATTTGAATCAGAATCTATCGTGTTTTGAATATCTTTACTTACTAATAATTCCGTTAATAATTTGTTAGCTGTACTAGATACATAATAATAACCAACTACATCAGAAAATGCTGACTTAAACCCTGGATAAGCTATTAAAACTACAATTATTGCCCCAAAAATTAATGTCCATGGAATAAATGTGAATGCACTAGACGCTGATAAATTTTTACTCATACTCCCTCCACACGTTTGAGTTATTAAATATGTATTTACGGTAAATTGAACTATTAATATCAACAGGAAATAAATAGCTAAATAAAGTTTACTGCTGTTCAAGTAACTATTATAGCTTTCAGGGTTAACCATATCATCATATTTCAAACTAGGTTTAAGAGTCAAATAATATAGTAGAGTTGTTAATAAAAATGTAAGAACATTCAAATAACTATTTATCATACTTAATATTTTATTATATATTATGTATAATTTAATTTATAATTATAAATGTATTAAATATGACAATGGAATATACAAAAGAATACACACCGAAATTGGTAGAAAGTGGTGTTAAATATTTTTTGAATGAAACTCTAAAACAATGTCATATATTTAAAGAAAGATTTCATAATTGGATTTTTAATATAGGATTATTGATGGTTTTTTTAACAATTTTAGGATGTATATTAATTTATAAATATAAAGGAAAAATGTCTCCTATGGAAAAACAAAGAAAAGATCGGGAGAAACAAAAATATATATTGTCCAAAGTACAAAAATTTCAACTTGCTAAAAAACAAGCGCATCAGGAATTAATAACTGGATTACCAAATTGGGAAAGTGAATTTGAAGCAATAAATAATAAATTGATTTATTAATGATATAATCTATTACATGTAAACTTTAGTTTACAATAAAATTATTAAATCTTTACTATATATAACTAATATAGTAAACATGACAAGTAGAACAATTATGTCTATAATGGATGCATTTAATGAATATTATAAATTAAAAAGTAAATATGAAAATGATTATGATAAAGACAAACAAAAAATAATAAAAGCTAAGGCAATGAGTTGGAAAGAGAAAAGGGAAGCTTTTAAAAAATTAAAACCGAAATGTATTAATTGTAAACGTCCTGTAGGAACGATATTTTCTATTAAAAAGAGTCAAGATCCTAAAAATGATTTTAGAGAATTGAAAGCATTATGTGGTAGTTTAACAGAACCATGTAATATGATCATTACTATTAACGCAGGTGTCACTGATAATATTAATGATAGTATTAAAGAATTAGAAGATGATATTCAGAATTACAAAAATGAAATAATAGAGTATAAAAATAAATTGCTTTTCGGTTATGTCCAACCAGAAACGGTTATTACAAATTCTGATAAAATAAAAGAAGCTATTAATGATATTAGTTTTTTATTAAATATCAATTATGAGCATTTATTTGATGTTACTGATAATAAAAATAAAAACGATAAAATTTTGAAATTGGAAGAACAAATATATATTTTAATAAATGAAATAAAAAAATCCATAAAAAATTTTGATACTACTGGAAATATTAACTTTGTAAGAGATTCTATTGATATTTACGTTAATCAATTAGAGAGTAATTTAAAAGAATTATCAAAATTGAAATATAGTATAAATATGGTAGAATTTGATGACTCTGAAGGCGTTTATCGTTTAATACAACAAAAAAATAGTATTGCAGATTTAGAAGACTCACAAGTTTCGCCTGAAATAATAACCTTTGAATTTGGTGAAATATATACTGGAAAAACAAAAACAACAACAATAACAAGAACAACAACAAAGGGCAAAACTATGATACCATTAGGGAGTGAGGAAGAAATCAACGATCGTATTATTCCTATATATAATGAAGATGGATCAATTTCTTGGGAAAATCAAGAGTATCAAAATATATGGAATAAAATTCCTATTTCTTATAAAAAGGCGCTAATAGATGACAAAGAATGGTTAATGGATACTATGAGTCAAAATATTAAAAATAAAAAAGAAAATAAACCACTGCAGTTTGTTGCACCAAGTAAATTAATTATGCCGCCACAAATTTTAGAAGATGGTACATATGATTTTGGTAATAAAACGTATAATAATATTTTTAATAAATTTGATAAATCTTATCAAAAAACGCTTCTAACATTGTATTCAGAAAAAAATGGTGTTCGTAATTATGATATGATGATAAATGGTATTGCAAGTATAGTAAAACAAAATTTAGGGATTAATTAAAATACAAAAATTATTATTATAAATTGTTTTTATATTCTCTAACAAATAGTTATAATATTTTTATATTTTATATATACTAATATAGAAATCCAATGATATTTGAATATATTTCATTTCGTATATTTTTAGTCAGTTTTGCAATTGGATTATTTTTCGTTTACATTTACGGTACAGAAATGAAAACCATTTACATATACCCTAGTCCAGAAAATATAGATAAATTTGTATTTAAGGATAAAGCAGAAAATTGTTTTAGCTTTGTTGCAAATGAAGTTAAATGTCCAAGTAGTGATTTTTTTATAAGTAAAATTCCACTTCAAAGTTGAATATAAAAAATTGTAAAATTTATAAAAATATGTAATGTATTTTTATATCCATATATATTAATAATTATATGGCATTACATTTAAGTAGATTTGTTCATTCAGAAAATGGTAAAATAATAATGTCTATTTTATTAGGTTTTGGATTAGCTTCTTTATTTAGAACAGTGTGTAAAGATAAAGATTGTGTAATTTTTCATGCACCGCCTTTAGAAGAAATTAAGGATAAAATATATAAATATGATAGTAAATGTTATAAATATACCACAAAAACTGCAATGTGTGATAAAACAAAAAAAATAATTACTTTTTAAATTATTTTAAATTTGCGTAATTATTATAAATGAATCAATATTTATAATAATTATAATAAACCAATAATGAGTGATCCAATAAATACTACAACCAACATAATGGATTTACCAATGGATCCAGCTAATGGAGGAAGCAATATGAATTTAATTGCAAACGAAGCAATATCACAAAATGTTCAAAATATTCAAAATACACAAAACAATTCATCTGTTAACTTAGACCAAAATACTATTAATCAAATTGTAAATGGTCTTCAACAAGCAACTGCTAGTGGAGCAACACAATTAAGATCAAGAGATATTCCTATGACAACTAATAATTTAACTAATGATATGGGTATAACACCTAATTATATACCTCAATCAGTTATAGATAATGATGAAAATGATTATATAAGAAATTATCAAGAAACAGAAGAAATAATCAAAGAATATAACTCTAGTATTGAAGAACAAAATTCATTGGATGATATATATAATGAAATTCAAGTTCCTATATTATTAGCTGTTTTATATTTTTTATTTCAATTGCCATTTTTTAGAAAGTTTCTATTTTCATATTTTCCAATTCTATTTTCTAAGGATGGAAATTTAAATTTAAATGGATATATATTTATGAGCACATTATTTGGTATATTATATTATTTATTGAACAAAGTGAATACACATTTTGGAAAGTTCTAATTGTTTTAGTATTTTTAGTAATTTGTGATAATAGTATCATCGTGACCACAATGAAAAGTATCAAACAGTTCTTTATTTTCTAAATAGATTAAATACCAAATATTCACCTCCCACATAATGGTTTTTTCTTGATCCATAATCTGCAAACATTTATCTTTCATTAAATTTGCAAAATGTATTAATTTATCTTTATTACCACCGAAAACTCCACCTGCAAAATACCATGTAATATCTCTCAAAATATCAAATTTGTATAGACAATTTAAATCCCAAATATTACCCATTCTAATATTTTCATATGTTTTGTCGTGTAATGATTCTACAATATCAACAAATTCGTCATCGCCGCGTTTAAAAACATATCTTATACCAAAATCAACCCATATAAATTGTTCTGTATTAAAATAATTTAATTCTATAGCTTGACGGATCCATTCAGTTTTATTACACATAGTAAACATATATTCCATAGTATCTTTGGATGAATTATCTGTGTTTAAAGAAAAATTTGTCAAAACCATGTTATTCATATATTTGTACAAGTCATATTGATGTCTATCAATTAATACTATCTTTGTATATTCATTTTCATATTCTATTATTTTTTCATACATTTCCTTATCTACAAATATTATTTTTTGAATTTTAGCTCTTAAAAATAACATACCCAATTCTATGTATTTATTAATATCATGACTAGCTCTTTGGTTTATATTAGTTAAGAATCCTGATACAATTGTAATATTGTTCATTAATTATATTATAATTATAATTATAATATATAATATTTATTTATATTTATTATATATTTTGAATATAAAAATTTATTTTTTATAATATGGATCATTTTTTAATGGTGTAAAATGTAAATTAAAAATATCTTTGTTTTTTTGTGCAATCTTCCTAGTTTTTGTTTTTATATTTTTTTTGGTTTTTTTGGTATTTTTATTATTCTTAATAGTCTTAGTGTTATTACTGATGTTACTATTTTTGATTTGTTTTGTTTCAGATTTAGATTTATGTTTTATCATATCTTTAGATGCAGCAATCATAAATGGCTTATAATTTAAAAACCATTCTTCATATTCTTGGGATCCTTTTTTGCTTTGAAGTTCCTTAAATTTTTTTGCTTTTTCTGCGCGTAATTCTTCTAGACTATCTTGATGACCATAACAAATAATACTAAAACGTTTTAATAAACCTTTCTGTTTAAGTCTATTTTTCTGTTGTACATCAAAAAGAAATTTGGACATACATAAAATTCTCTCGGTAAATTCATTATAATAGTCACGATCTGTGTATAAAAAAGATAAATAAAAACTCAACATTGTATCTATAGTGGCTATTTTCACTTTTTTACCATTTATTTTAATTACATTATAACTATGACATGCAATAGGTTTATAAATAAATAATACTGTATCATTATTTAGGCGTACTTCATAATGCTCTGGAATAATTTCACCTATTGGTTTATGATATATTATTTTCGTTTTTGTAACACCTATATCTTTTAATCGTTCTACAATAATTTCTGCAGTAGTTTTTGGTTCATGAGACAATATATCAAAATCAGGTATTTTGTTTAATTTTTTACGTAAATTTTTTGGCATATATTGTGAATAAAGTGAAATAGCAAATCCACCAAAAAAAACTACTCCTTGATTGATTAAAGTATCCCTAATTGTAGTATAGATAGCATCCGAATTTTCAACATCAAACATTTTACGTTGAATTTCTATATTATTACATTTTTCAGCATTAATTAATGGATAATTTTTATTTAATAATGTGATACGCTTTAACACTTTTTCCCATCTAGATATATCTCCAGCAGGCCTAGATAGTTCTAAATACATGGACATTCTTAAAAAATTAGGCGGTGCATATAATATTCCAGAAATTCGTATAGAGTCTTTTTTAAGCGCATTATATATTTCTTTAGGTATTTGTGTTATATCTGCAACAGGTATAAAATTTACAAATACCTTATAAGTTCCGTGATGCTGTCCTGATTTTGCTTCTACATCAGTATATCCGTGTTCAAAATAAATATCTGCTAATTCTTTTGCATCATTTAATGCGTTTGGCGAAAAAAAATCATAGTCTGGTATTTCTGCATCTTTATTATAAAATTGGTCTTCTGCAGGTAAAATATTATTAATCGCAGTACCTCCATAGCAAATCAAATTTTTAACCTTTATAAAATTTTCAACAATTTCTATCATTTTAATAATTTCTTCTGAATTAACAATACGTTTCCCTAGTTTTTCTTCTGCGTCATCTACTGCCATACGTAATATTGCTAATTCACAATCTTGAAAAGTCAACCCCTTGCATATATTTTTATCAGGATTTTCAATGTTTTTCATATTTAATTTATCTTATATTATAATGATAAATTAAATTTGTATATGAAATTATATTTTTAATTATTTTTATTATTTTTATTATTTTTATTATTTTGTAATATATTTTGTATTCTTATTCTTTGTTATAATTTACAGACCAACCACTATTGTTATTCAATACAACTCTAGTGACTTGTTTATTATTATTATTATTATTATTATTATTTTGACTTTCAAAATGTAATGATTTATCATTTTTTTGATACAATATTGTATAATCATCACAACTTTTGTACATGAGTTTAAAATAGTTTAATAATTCATCTTCACTACAATCATCCATACTATAACAATTCATTCTAGAAAAATTATGATTGTCTAAAATTTCACACAATTTATCACTATGTATTTTATTATCTAATACTAAAAAATCATTGTTAGGGTCTTGATACAATGTTTTTAATAAATCCAATTTATTGTAAAAACTTTCTAATCCTAATATGCAATATTGTTTTTTATGATTCAAATTAATAATTTTATTATAATATTTGTGTTCAAAATTTTTACGCTTCCATATTTGACTGCAATTATTTCTGTATTCAGGATTTTCATATGCGTCGTGATTTTTCATGTATTCATCTATATTATACATTTCATAGCAACGATTACTTAAATTCCATATAATTCTGTTTATTTCAGAATTTCTTATTAATGAAAAATTATTGCTACCGCTATTCATATATTGAATATAACCTATTTTAGGTATTCTTACTATTTTAGTAGAAACAGCAGTTCTAACTAATACTTCGTAATCATCTAAAATTGGTAGATATTCACAAAAGTTTCCTATTTCCATTAATGTATTTTTTCTCCATATTCTTGGATGATTTGGTACACCCACAATATGAGACATTGTTATATTGTTCATGTTCGGCGTCATACAAACAAATCTCCATTTGTCTCTTATTTTTTGTCTATAATAACCTGCATATCCCAATCCAAAAAAATTACCGTAAGTATAGTCTTTACCATCTTCACAAATATTTATAAAATCCATATAAATAAAACCGACACTTTCGTCCTTTTCAAAAACATTTGTAGCATCCAAAAGTGTATACGGTAATAATTCATCATCATGATCCATTTCTAAAACATATTTACCACGACATAAAGATATTACTTCATTTTTAACATTTCCTATATTACCATTATTTTCACTTCGTTTATATAAACGAATACGTTTTTCATGGTTAAATTTTTCTCTTAAAAATACAAAATGTTCATCATTCGGTGAATCATCTAGGATGACCCATTCCCAATCCTTCATAATTTGAGTTTTAATACTATCGTAAGCACGTACTATTTTTTCATATGAATTATAACAAGTAGTAAATAATGAAAACACAGGACGGTTATTTTCTTTAGTAGTTACACAAGAAGCTAAATATGTATTGTTAACATTATCATTAAATGAATTTATATTAGATTCATCTAATCTATCATAATGAAGCCAACGTTTATTCATTTTATCTACAATAATTGAATATACATCTTTGGAATACTCAGATCTATCTTCTCCAAATGTTACAATTAGGTGATATTTTGGATCAAATATTTTATTTAATTCTTCTTTATTTTTAACTATAAATATGGAACATATTAACTGTTCTGTATGTTTATTTAAAAACTCGTCAATATTTGCATATTTATCACGTCTAAAAAATAAAATATATGGATATTTCATTAAAATATATTACTCACAATTATTTAAATACTAATTATAGGAAATAAATAAAAATTAATATTTGAAACTATAATAATCAGTAGATGCAGTTCTAGTTTGATATGAATATTCAGGATTTTGTTGTGTAGGAACAGGAATAGTAACTGGTTTGTAACGTAGATTTTCAGGTTTTAATATAAATGCATATCCACCATTATTAAAAAATATAGTGTTTTCTTCTAAAAAATTATCAACATGTTGGTAACGCATAGCTACCATTTGACAGCCTGTGGCTCTAGATAACATACCGCTAGGATTACTGGGATTCACATTGGAATCAGGAAAAACTATAGTCATACATCTTTTATTAAATTCTTCTAATTCATTAATATCAGGAGTATTTTTAACGTCATAATAACGTAAGCCTCTCATGAATACTGAATTACTAGTCATATTAACATATTCCATAAATGCTTTATTTTCCAGAAAAGAATTATTAGATTTATCTACAATCAATATAATTTTATTCATAAAAGATGTTAATGGTTGTGCAGCAATGTTTTTACCATAATTTTCATAACTGAATTTTTTTCCCAACATAAGGTTATAATAAGATTTAAATATTTTTGCTAAATTATTATATACTTGTTGTTCATTACTTTTGATTCTTAAATGAATAATTAAGGGATCTGTTGGATTTGGAACGGTACCTCCAGAAAATGCATAATTACTTATTACATACATTACCTCACTGAACGGAACGCTATTAAAAGTTTCTTTTACATAAAAATTCTTAGAATTAGAACTGGTAGAAACTACGGGTTTTTTATTAACATTGTATATTTCAAAATCTAAACAACGTACCCCTTCTTTAAGAATGCTTTTTAAAATACAAGTATCTACGTAATCATTGCGATAAGTACCTCCACTACAAGCATTATAAGCAGTTTTAATATAATAATCATACAAATTACCATTACAATCACTAATTTTTGGTGATATTGATTTTATATTTCCATTAATACTTGGATATAATTTATTAACATAACTACACTCTTTTGATTGAAGACGAGTTAAATAAATCATATAATAAATATAAATAATTACAATTATTAAAATAAATGCTAAAATGAAATAAGAAATGAATTCTTCATCCATATTATACATTGAATTTAAGTTAAAATTTTGATTTGTCATACTTAATATAATATATTATTTAAAAAATAAATAAATATTATAATATATTAATTACTAATTATATATATAATCATGGCAGGTGGATTATTAAATTTAGTATCAAGTGGACAACAAAATGTAATATTAAATGGTAATCCTTCAAAAACTTTTTGGAAAGCTACATATTTAAAATACACTAATTTTGGTATGCAAAAATTTAGAATAGATTTTGAAGGAACACCTACATTACGTTTAACAGAATCCTCTACATTCCAATTTAAAGTGCCAAGATATGCGGATTTATTAATGGATACCTATATTGTATTAGATTTACCACCAATTTGGAGTCCTATATTACCACCTCAAGAATATATTGATTTTAGTGGAAATATTGCATATACAAATTGGGCGGCTTATGAATTTAAATGGATTGATTATATTGGAGCAATGATGATTGATAAAATAACTATTAATTGTGGTAATCAAAAATTACAAGAATATTCTGGTGCTTACATATTAAATATGGCCCGTAGAGATTTTATTGGACAAAAATTAAATTTATTTTACGAAATGATTGGACATGTTCCTGAATTAATAGATCCGGCAAATGCAAATGGCCACGCTAATTCTTATCCGAACGCATATTATACTTGTAATACAAGTGGCGCCGAACCGTCTATAAGAGGAAGACAATTATATATACCATTAAATTCATGGTTTACACTAAAAACACAAATGGCATTTCCATTAGTTTCTTTGCAATATAATGAATTACAAATAAATGTTACTATTAGGCCTATTAGTGAATTATTTAAAGTGAGAGATGTTTTAGACGATATAAATAACTATCCATATATAGCACCCAATTTTAATCAATTTCAGAATCAAATGTACAGATTTTTACAAACACCACCAGATATTGAATTAGGAATTAATTCTTACTTAGATCAACGCTCAGTTTGGTTTCCAAATATTCATTTGATGTCTACTTATTCTTTTTTATCTAATGATGAGTCCCGAATATTCGCTAAAAATGAACAAAAATATTTATTTAAACAAGTAAACGAAAACGTATTTTATAATGTTACTGGATCAAATAAAGTAGATTTAGATTCTTTGGGTTTAATTTCTAATTGGATGTTTTATTTTCAAAGAAGTGATGTAAATTTACGTAATGAATGGACAAATTATAGTAATTGGCCTTATAATTCTTTACCTTCTAACGTAACCCCTGCGCCTACTACTGGAGATTTTACTTTATACAATGGTAATACTATAGGACCTGGTGTAAATCCAGATGGTTCTTTAACTGGTTATGTGAATTCAGGAATATCAAATGATCAAAATATCAAAGAAATATTAATAAATTTGGGTATTTTATTGGATGGACAATATAGAGAAAACTTATTGAATGTTGGTGTATTTAATTTTGTAGAAAAATTTACTAGAACCGCTGGCGCGGCACCAGATGGTTTATATTGTTACAATTTTTGTTTGAATACTTCTCCATTAGATATGCAGCCATCTGGAGCAATTAATATGAATCGTTTTAATCAAGTTCAGTTTGATTTTACTACTATTACTCCAGCGTTGGATCCATTGGCACAAGTGTTGACAATATGTGATCCTGAAACTGGTGATATTGTAGGTATTAATAAACCAACATGGAGGATTTATGAATACAATTATAATCTTTATGTAATGGAAGAAAGAGTAAATATGGTAATATTTGTTGGTGGAAACGCAGGATTAATGTATGCAACTTAATCCACATTTATTCCACCTTTAGAAAAGGTGGAGCCAAATGGTTTGGTTACATTTATTAGACATTTATTCCACCTTTAGAAAAGGTGGATTTAACGATTCACTTTGAAGAATAGATAATGTAATATTTGGATGTTTTCTTTCTTCATAATATGTTCCATTAAAACTACAAAGGTCATTACTCGTTCTACAATTATAAGCATATTTGTATTCTATTATTCCGGATAAAATATCCATTTTTCCAAATTTTGTACATTTTCCTAGGTCATATATTTTCTCATCATTTTTATATGGTTTGAAATATACGCAATTTTTGCATATTGGAACTTTTGAATTTATAATAAATTGTTTTTTTTCCACAGAAAACACTCTTGTAAATGTAAATAACAATAATAATATAAAAATCATTTTTCTCTATTATTATTATTCAAAAAAAATTTTAAATGGTTTGATTATAATATTATTTTCAGTGAGATTTCTCCTATTTAGAACTATGCATTTTGACAATAAATTTGCAAAATAAATATATTAAAACGGCAATATACGCATCAAAAATAATAATAATACATTTATTACTATTATTTTCAATGTTATAATAATACCATGGTATTGCAACTGCACCGTAAGTCAATTGTGCAATTTGAATAGTCGTTATACAGATTTTATATTTTTGTATTTTATTTTTAATTACTGGAAACATACAACAAAGATAATATAGGTACATTATGGAATGTACTCCAGAATTCAATAAACTAGCAAAATAAATAGCATCCAGTTTATATACATAACCTAAATGCCATAACATACTTGCACCCATGTGATGAAATTTTTGCAAAAATAGTGGCTCTCTTTTTTTCGCATATAAAATGAATGTATCTATAAATTCATAATATTTGGATATGTAAAACCAAAATAGTAGATTATCAATACCTGGCATATTAAAATAATATTGCGGTTTTGCATATATAGGATTATGTATAAATGCATTGAATAAGAAGATAAAACTATATAAACTGAATAATTCTAAAAAAACATTGTGAAATATTGAAAAATAATGTGTTATTTCAGAGCGTACAGTTGAAAATTCTTTCTTGGAAACATTTATATAAAATAAATTCATAGTAATTGGATACAAAAAATGAATCATGTAAATTACTGCTTACGTGGTATGATGTATTTGTAATTGCATTAATGTATTTATATTATTTATAAATATTATTTTTTAGTATATTTCTTTAAGTTATTTTGGGATTTATTATATTAACTTTATTATTTTTTCCAAAAGTATTTTGGGATTTTCAATTTTGGACATTTTTTTTGTCCATTTTTGAAAAATGGAAAAAGGTCTTGAGAAAAATCAAACCTTGTTACCATAAATGATTTTTATCATGTGATCGCCAAAAAAATAATTCTAAAATTGTTAGCATAAATTTTTTTGTTTGAATTTTTGGGAAAATAGAGGGGATTTTTTTGTTGCCAATATTTAGGAGAATGGCAACATATTTATCCCAAAAAATCCCCTGTAAATTTACATGTGAATTATGTTACTATTTTACGTCTAGCTCAAAAGATTACAATAAACACATTAAGACGAACAAACATTTAGGCAACACTTTGGCAACAGATGGCAACCAAAAAAATCCCAAAAAAGAGGCTATTTTTAAATGTGATTATTGTGATAATCAATATAGCGATAGGTCTGGTTTATGGAAACATAAACAAAAATGTATTCAAAAAAACACTCATAATGATACACAACATAATAATACAAATGATAATGAAAATAATGATTTAATTCACTATCTTATGAATGAAAACAAAGAATTGAAAAATATTATTATTGAAGTGTGTAAAAATATTCAACCAACCAATATTAATAATACAATAAATAGCAATAATAAAACATTTAATCTTCAAGTTTTTTTAAATGAGACCTGTAAAGATGCTATGAATATTAGTGATTTTGTTGAATCTATTAAATTACAAGTGTCTGATTTGGAAAATGTAGGAAAGGTAGGTTATATTGAAGGAATTTCCAATATAATCATAAAAAATTTACAAGCTTTAGATGTAGAAAAACGTCCGGTTCATTGTACAGATCAAAAAAGAGAGGTTATGTATGTAAAAGACGAAAATATTTGGGAAAAGGAAGATGAAACCAATAAAAAACTACGAAAAGCAATACGAACGATAGCCCATAAAAATATTTGTATGTTGAAAGCATTCCGAGATAAATATCCAGATTGTGAGGAATACAATTCCAAGAAAAATAGTCAATACAACAAAATTGTAATTGAAGCAATGGGAGGCAAAGGTGATGATGATTTTGAAAAGAATTCAAAAATTATTAAGAAAATTGCCAAAGTAGTTGGGATTGACAAAAATTGATTTATTACTATTTATTTCAAATATGCATTTGATGCTAGTGGACCTTCGTCTATAAATTCTCCGGTAATGCTATAACGTTTATCATACGTTGGCATAAATTTTAGACCAGATGGTTTATATCGTTCATCAAATAATTCTTGACTACCTTTAAAGTCACTTATCCATGTATTTACACCAAAATTTGGTTGTAAAGGTTCATCCAATTTTTTTTTATTTGATGTATATAATTTAGCTTGAGTACCTATATCTGTAGTTAAAGTGGAATAGGTTGGTGTAACGCCCCAGGTCAACTTACCTGCATCATTTTCCCCGGGAATGTTTCTCGTAGATGTAAATGAAATGGCCTTATCTTTAGCATTAATGTGAGGATTACACCCGCGACAATCTATGTCTGCCATACATTGTTCACCTGTAATTACACAACGCGCTGTGGCTGGAGCACAAAAATTTTTACAACTTTGTGTATTGGTTAATGGTAAATCAACTGTATGTGTTGTTTTGGGAGACCCAATATCTTTATATAAAGCTATATTAGAATCAAAACACTCAACATAATAACCATTATATAACAAAAAATGTATATATTTAAATACAAACATTAAAAGAAATAAAGATAACAATGCTAAAATAACGGTTATGTATTGATTTCTAATTAAATTCATATTTTTATATTTATCTGATATTTTATTTTACTCTATTAGATAAAATTGTATTTTTGCAATAATATTATATTGTTTAATTATAAATATAACAATATAAAATGCCAAGTCAAAATAGCGATACTCAAGAATTGGATAAAAAAAAAGCAGAATTAAATCCTTATTCCAATTCAAAAAGTGACAATTTCAAAAACATTGGCTCTTTTTTGATGTCTGTTATCACAATAATATTTATAACTATATTATATATTATTTTTAGTTCTATTATTTTATACGAATGTAAATTAGCACAATCAAATATTGTTCCTACTATTCTAGAGTGTTATCCATATACTAATTTTACATTAGATATTGAAAAAATAAATGCAAATATATTTATAACAGACACTGAACCACCAAACTCTTCTAAGATTAATTTTCCATATGATAAATTTAATTCAAGTAACTCAATTTTAGAGATGTTTCGCAAATACAAAGAAGATCCAGGTTCTAGTTTTTTTTTAAATTACATTATATCTATTTTAGAAAATTTAATTAATTTTAATAATAACGCATTAACAACGTTTTTTAATTTTTTAAATAATTTACCAGAAATATTAATTGTTACTATTGGACCGGTAATATCATTAATTTATTTTGGTTTAGTCCAAATAATGAGTTTGTTTATGTTTATGTTTTATTATTTTAGTGAAATGAATTGGTTTTTTAAAGAAAATGTAAATGCTGATTCAAACGAAAAACCAAAATGGGAAGATATTGATATAGAGGATCCATACAAAATGGGTGTATCATTTACTTTAGTAGGTAGTCTTTTTATTTTGTTTTGGATTTTATCATTTACAATAACTCCATTTTTAGTAATATTCATTTTTTACACGTGTTTTTTTATGACATTTAGTTATAAATTTGATTTTGATAATAAAAATGGTAGTTTGTTAAATATTATTAAAGAAACTTTTAAGCATTATAAGGTAACAATTACAAGTTTATTAAGTTTTTTAATAATATTAACAACTTTTAGTAAATTAGGAACAGTGTCAGGAGTTATTTCAATATTAACTGTTCTTTTAATTTATTTTAAAATGATTGATATTAATATTTTTGAATCTATTGAACCAATTAATGCTACCCCATTATCTACGTTTGATCAAGCTATAAAAAAATGCAGTAATACCGCAAAACAAAAGTCAAAATCAATTCTAAAGACAATGGAAAAATTTTTTGATTTAAAAGGTGGTGGAATTAATAATGAATTAAAAAAATTAAATAAAAAATTGCAAATTAAAATATAAAAGCACTACATGTTATTTAGTATATCATGACAAGCAAAAATTTTAAATATCCAAAAGTAAGTATTTGTACACCAACTTTTAATAGGAGACCATTCATACCTTTTTTAATTAAATGTTTTGAACATCAAAATTATCCAAAAGATAAATTAGAATGGATCATAATTGATGATGGTACGGATAAAGTAGAAGATATTTTTTTGTCGCATATGGATAATAATAGAGTATATGATTTTAAATATTATAGTTATGATACAAAAATGACATTAGGTAAAAAAAGAAATTTAGTACATGATAAATGTTCCGGTGATATTATAATTTATATGGATGATGATGATTATTATCCCCCAGAAAGAATTAGTCATGCAGTAGAAACATTGCAGAAAAATCCAAAAGCATTATGTGCCGGATCTAGTGTCATGTATATTTTTTTTAAACATATTAATGAAATGTACAAGTTTGGACCTTATGGCTCCAATCATTCTACCGCAGCAACATTTGCTTTTAGAAAAGAATTGTTAAAAGAAACCAAATATGATGATAATGCATGTTTGGCAGAAGAAAAACAATTTTTAAAAAATTATACTATTCCTTTTGTACAATTAGATCCATTGAAATCTATATTAGTTTTCTCTCATAATCATAATTCCTTTGATAAAAAAATATTACTGAATGATGGTACCAATCAATTTGTAAATAAATCCACTTTGAAGGTGAGCGATTTTGTAAAAGAACCTGAAATAACTGAATTTTTTATGAAGAATATTGATGACTTATTAGAAAAATATATTCCTGGAAAACCGGAATTTAAACCAGATGTTTTAAAACAAATGGATGAAATAAAACAAAAGAGAGAAAAAATAATACAAGAAAAGGAAAAAGAATTACAAAGCAAAAATGAAATTTATAAAAAAAATACCATTAATAACAATATATTTATGGATAATAAAGTAAATGAAATGTCAATGATGATTAATGAATTGTTAATGGAAAATAATCAATTGAAAGATAAAGTGAAATATTTAGAAGATAAAATATCTAAATTAATAATACAACAAATAGAAGATCGTAAAAATAAACTTAAAGATATATCAAATATATAGATTATTATATAAATATTTCTTTTTGTATCAGACATGTATTATGAAGATAGTTTTCATCCCACCCAAGATAATGATAATTTGAATCATCAAAAAAAAGAGTTAAATAATATCAAATCGTGTGATTCTGGTTATACTTTTGTTTATAGAGATAAAATATTACCATCTGGTAAAAATAAGAAAGCTAGAATAGATTGTTATACATCAGGCGATGTAGGTACATATATTAGAAACGCAGAAACAGGTAACTACTATAAATATAAAGTAGGATCAAAAGAAGAAGATCTATTTTTTAAACTTGCATTATCAAGCGGTGAATTAAATGCCTCAAATGGTTCTAATATACTTTTTTATGACAGTCCTGAGCAATATGAAAAGCATTTACTTAATGTTTTAAGAGATGAAATAAAAGAAAAATGGTTACTAAAAAAACGTCAGTTATTTGCTAATTGTAAATAATTTTAGTATATAATATAATATATAATATGATATTCAAAATATTATATTATTTATTCCTGTTAATACCAAGTAATTTGAGACAATCAATGTTAGAAGATGAAAGCGGTTTAATTAAGCTAAGAATTAAAAAATTTATTGAAGGCTATGATGAAAGAAAATATCCTATTCATATTACAGACAATGAATATATGGATAAATATGATGATCATGATAAAGATGATAATATTGACATGTTATATAAAATACAAAAAAACATATTGTATAAAGAAATTTTAGAAATGTTAGAAAATCCAAATATGCATATGAATTCTAAATTAGAGTTAATAAAAAAACATAATATTATACCTATGAATAATAACAATGAAATAACCTCTTTCAATTTACTAGCAGGTAATTTATATAAAAATTATTATGATTGATGATTGTTGTTAGATGATTATATATCTAAATCAATTTCTTCTTCACACCCGTCATTGTTTTCAAATTCCATATCTATCTCTTTGTAGGTAATGTCTACAGCATCTTCTTTCATATACTTATCTAAATATCGGTATATTCTATTTATATCCAGTTTTGTTATTTCATAATTTTCAAAAAAATTATATATTTGATTATCATCATAAATACTTTTAATATAAATTAAATATCCAAACAAATCTTTTTTATCCATAGATATTTTTTGGCATAATTCTTGAATAAAAATATAGTTATTGTATTCTGTTGAGTATTTGGTCAACACTTTAGTAAAACGAATATCATTTGATGTAATTTTTTTTTTATTTAATGGTTTAAAAATTTCATTATTTAAACTATCATGGTATAATTTATTATTTTTAAATGTTTTGATAAGACTACTCATTTCATTGAACTGCCATATTTGTTTTTGAAATGTAATTCTATCAATATAATCAGAAAAACATATATTTTCTAATTGTTCAACATATAAAGGAATAGTTATTGTTTTATTTATTTTTTCATAACAATCAATAATATTTTCATGCCATAATAATCCTACACTAGTTCTATCTGTTTCATTCATAATGTTGTTATGATTATCAATACTATATAAATTATTCAATAATTTATAAGTAATTTTTTTAGTATCATCATTGTATGATTTTAATTGAAAAAAATTCTCTATTATATTAGAATCAAATATTTCTGGTTTATTGTTATAAATATTAAAAATAGTTGTTAATTTCCTAATATCACTTTGCACATAATTT
>Ga0114968_10000506_pt1 | contig 29280 bp, 31 predicted proteins | sample M_130807_EF_Meta_FD_87020 | JGI IMG/M metagenome (GOLD analysis project Ga0114968, IMG submission 87020) | Freshwater microbial communities from Lake Montjoie, Canada to study carbon cycling - M_130807_EF_MetaG | ecosystem: Environmental > Aquatic > Freshwater > Lake | place: Lake Montjoie... | reverse complement strand
AGTGGACAATTGGCAAGAACTTTGACCAAACTGGCGCTTTCGGTCCATGGCTAGTCACACCAGATGAGCTTCCCCCTGGATGCCATGGTTTAAATATTCAGTCTCGTTTAAATGGTCAAGTGATGCAAAACGCTAATACCAAGGATTTTTTATGGGGCGTTGCAGAAACCATTGTGCTGATTTCTGAATGTATGACTTTAGAGCCGGGGGATGTTGTCATTACCGGCACACCTGCCGGCGTGGGTTACGCTAGAACGCCCCCAGTCTTTATGAAACCTGGAGATATCTGCGAAATCGAAATTGAATCAATTGGCGTATTGCGAAACTCCATAGCGGATGAGTAATCTACCCTTAACTAGTTTTAGCTCGCATTACTGAGTCCGACAGTCATACCGCCACAAACATAGAGCGTTTGACCAGTAGTAAAACTAGAACGATCATCGATTAAGTAGGCTGCTGCGTGCGCTATATCTTCTGGCTGCCCCATTCTTTTCACTGGAATATTTTCAATAATTTTGATGGTCTTTGGAGCGTTTGGTGGATTGCCCGAGGTAAATAGCTCTGTTGCAATCGGTCCTGGACCAATGGCGTTGACGGTAATGCCATATTGAGCCAACTCCAGAGCCCAGGTTCTCGTCATTCCTTGTAGCCCTGCTTTCATGGCCGCATAAGCGGTCCGCTCTTCTTTACCTAGAGCTGCGCGACTTGCAATATTTACTATCCGCCCGAAGTTTTCTTGTCGCATCTGGGAAAGCAATTGCTGAGCTAGAACCATAGGCGCCTTTAAGTTCAGGGCATAGACAGCATCAAAATCTGCGGCACTCACATCCTCAAGAGCACCTGGTTTAATAATCCCCGCATTATTTACCAGCCTCAGTACTTTAGTGCGATTGGTAATTTCTTGAAGAAGCGCTTTAACAGTATCGCTGTCAGTGATATCCACTTGATGAAATTCTTCATCTTTTAACAAACTGGGTGGTGCTAGCTTATCTAAATTAATCACTCGATAACCGTCATGAGTTAACCGCGAAGCAATAGCCCTGCCGATTCCGCGACTAGCGCCAGTAATCAGAACATTCTTTTGGGTATCCATAAGCTAGCCTTCTATTAATGCTATCAATCTACTGTAGCGCCAGAAGCCTTGACCACTTTTTCCCATTTCTGAGTTTCATTAGCTATCGTTCTTCCAAAATCTTCTGGTGTTCCCGGAATCGGTACGCCACCTAAATCCGCTAATCGCTTGAGCATTTTGGGATCTGCTAATAATTGATTCATCGCAGCGTTGACTTTATTAACTGCCTCACGTGGAGATCCTTTGGGCATCGAAAGACCAAACCATGCAGTTGCCTCATATCCAGGTACCGTTTCAGCAATCGTTGGCACATTGGGCAATGAAGGCTCAATCGTCACTGAAGTGACTCCGAGTGCCCGAATTCTGCCGTCTTTAATAAATCCAGCAGATGAAGGTAAATTATCAAAAATAACCTGCACCTGACCACCAATCAAATCATTTAAGGCAGGGCCTGCTCCCTTATAAGGAACGTGAGCCATCTTGCAGCCCGTCATTGATTTAAATAGCTCACCCGATAAATGAACAGAGGTTCCGCTTCCAGAAGATGCCATATTGACTTTGCTAGGGTTGGCCTTGCAATACTCAATAAACTCTGCAACGGTCTTTACTGGCATGCCATTGGTAACCACCATCACATTAGGTGTGCGCACAATGCCGGCTACTGGGGCTGCATCGTTGATAAAGTTAAACGGTAAGCTTTTATACAGAGTAGCGTTAATGCCATTGGCTGGATTGGTTAACAGCATGGTGTAGCCGTCAGGCTGTGATTTGAGAGCAAAGTCAGTCCCAATGTTATTGCCACCGCCTGGCTTATTTTCAACAACGACAGCAACGCCTAATTTTTCGGTTAAGCCTTGAGAAATAATTCTAGCTAATACGTCGGTAGTTCCACCTGGAGGATAAGGAACTACTAAACGAATAGGCTTTTCCGGATAAGGCGCTCCGGTAGCAAAACTAGAGAAAAAAGTGAGACAACCGAACAATAATGCAGCGTATGGCGAAATATGGTGCATGTTTACTCTCCTTTAATTGATGGCCAACCAATGTATTCAGAGACTATTTTGAATGGAATTACAAGGGCTTGGATATAGGTGGTTTCCTCTGTGCAAACAGCGTTTTTTGCTCAAAGGCATGGGCTAGCTGCAAAATACCGAAATCATCTCGATGGCGTCCCACAATCTGTATGCCTACAGGTAGCCCGTTTTCCGTAAATCCTGCCGGCACTGAAATCGCAGGATTTCCTAGGGCACTGATGAGGTAGCAGGTTTTTTGCCAGTCGATATAAGTATTCATTTTTATACCGTTTACTTGCGCTGGATACTCCTCCTCAATCGAAAAAGGCGCCACTTGGGATACCGGCAATACTAAAAAATCATACTTCTGAAAGAACTCTCGCATGCAATGGTAGAGCTCAGTACGTTTAGCTTCCGCTCGCGCTAATTGGGGGCCAGTGATAGGTAAGCCTTGCTCGGCATTCCAAATCACGGTATCTTTAATTTGCTCACGGTGCTCTTTTAATAAAGGTGTAATGCGTAGCTCTGTTCTCCAGGCACGCCAAAGCATAAAGATTTCATCTGCTTCAGCAATGTTGGGCCCATCATTAATGAGCTCACAACCTATCTCCTGAAACACCGCGCGCGATGACTCTACTACTCTAGCTACTTCTGGCTCAACGGGTAAGCCACCAAGATTTGCACTAAAAGCTACCTTGCATCCTTTAAAAGATCTGGCCAAAGGGTTTAAAAAGATTTCTCCAGGGGCTTCTAAAGAAATCGGCGAGCGATCATCCGGCCCGGACATTGCAGCCATGGCTAAAGCTAAATCTTGTACTGAGCGTGCCATAGGGCCTGACACACTCATAGTTTGCCAACCTAATGATTCGGGCCATGAAGGCACCCTGCCAACCGAAGGCCGTATTCCAACGATATTACAAAAGCTTGCTGGATTGCGTAATGAACCACCAAAATCGGTTCCATCAGCCAATGCGATCATGCCGCTGGCTAAAGCCACTGCGCCACCGCCTGAAGATCCTCCACAGGTTTTGCTTAAGTCATATGGATTGGGCGTAGAGCCAAAGACCGCATTAAATGTTTGGCTTCCAGCCCCAAACTCTGGTGTATTGGTTTTTCCTAGGCTAATAGCGCCGGCTTTCTTTAGGCGTTCAACGGGTAAGGAGTCCACATCAGGCACAAAATCTTGATAGACCACAGATCCAAAGGTCGTTCTCACGCCGCGGGTTAAAAATAAATCTTTATGTGCAACTGGTAGCCCATGCAAGATACCAACAGGATCATTTGCCACAATTTTTTGATCTGCGATGACAGCCTGCTCCATTGCAGATTCTGCTGTTAGAGTAACAATTGCATTTAATGTGGGATTAAGCCGCTCAATCTGGTCTAAATGTGCACGAATGATCTGCTGAACAGAGATTTTTTTTAATCGAATGAGTTTGGCCAACTCAGTAGCAGATGTAAAACATAAATCATCATGTGACATTTAAAAAATCTCCCTCATTCTTTTATTATTAACATAGTATATGCGACTAAATTTTGGGGTATTTAGGGCGAGTTTGAAGGTGCGCCCTATGGTAATCAGATTACTTCCAAAACTTTACTAAGTGAAGTGCCTTCATAGTTTGGTTTTTCACCAATCTCTTCAAACGGATGGCCAAGGCGATTGACCCAAAATACATCAAATCCATACCATTTGGCCGCCAAAGCATCCCAAGCATTGCTAGATACAAACAGGATCTCTTCTTTTCTAACGGGGAATGCTTTTAATAGCAGCTCATAGGCTTGAGGAGCAGTTTTAAATAAACGAACATCTTCAACCGTAACGACTTTATCAAGATAAGGCTTTAAACCATTGGCCTCCACTACGGTAGCAAGCATTTCACTACTGCCGTTAGACAAAATTGCCGTAAAGATACCTTTTCCTTTGATTGTTTTGACAACGGCTAGACTATCTTCAAAACCCGTGAGCTTGGCATACTGTTCCATCAGTAGCTTCTCATATTCAGGGGTGAGATTTAACCCCATCCGCTTACAAACATAGTGCAAAGAGCGAATAGTTAATTCCCAAAATGGGAGATAGTGTTTACTACCGGCTGAATTAGGGTCACTCATTGTGACAAGACGCGTGTATTCAATTTGACGATCACGCCACATTAAAGAAAATGCTTGGCCGTGACCAGGGAAGAGCTCTTCTGCCAGTTGCCCCATGGAATACACATCAAATAATGTGCCGTAGGCATCAAATGCTATTAACTTATACATACTGACTCCTGCCTTTAATGGCGCGTCTCTATTGTCGTGTGAAACGATATTTGATGTGTAGTAGGCACTGAGATCTAAAGACTTGGGTAGGATGAATTCAGTTTAGTCTTCAAAAGATTTTTTTAGACGCAAGATCAAAAGTGCTAGAAGACCCACTAGCATTACATAGAGTGAGATTAATACTGCTCCTTTGCTATGAGCATAGCTAAAACTAGAGTAGGCTAAATAAGCGGATGCCATACAGAATATCAATGGAGTAATTGGATAAAGCGGCACAGAAAATACCCGAGTTTTCTGATCTTTCGCTCGCAAAATAAACAGGCTGATGCCCACCAATAGTAAGAAGCTCCAAAATACGGGCGCAGTAAACTCGACCATGGCTTCAAAGCCATCGTTTTGTAAAGCACCAAAACCAACTAAGGCAAGACAAATGATCCCTTGCACCAGAAAGGCAAAACGAGGGGTACCGCGAGAAGATTCCCAATGCGCCATTTTACGAAGACCATGCCAATCCTCACCCATAGCAAAGTTGGTACGAGCGCCAACAATCATAGTGGCATTAATACTAGTGAGCGCAGCAACCGCGACAAAAATACCGATTAACTTTTCTCCGATCGAACCAAAAGCAAGACCAAGTAAATCAGCAGATGCGGCCTTACTATTTGCTAACTGTTTTAAACCCAGGCCATTTATGAGTGCCATGTTCACTAGAAGATAAATAATCGAGATGATGAGTAGACTGAAGACAATCACTCGCACAATGGTATGCAGGCTTCCTTTTAGTTCAGCTGAAATATAGGCAGACTCATTCCAACCACCAAAGGTGAGTAAGACAAAAACCATGGCTAGACCCATCATGCCAAATTCCGGTGTACTAGAAAATAAAGGAGGATTTGTGATAGTCGGAATTTGAGCACCAGAAAGACCAAAGCCTGCAACAATGATGGCTATCAGTCCAGAGACTTCTAAAACCGTTAATGCAGTTTGTATGTTGGATGAGGCCTCAATGCCAACTAAATTAATAATGGTCAGAACAATAACGATAACAACTGCCCAGTAGATATCTGAGTTTGACCCCAAAGGAACCACCTTGGTCATGTAATCACCAAAGACAAATGCAAGCAAAGCAATTGACCCAGTATTAATCACCATCGCTTTAGCCCAGCCGTACAAGAAAGAAATATTCTTGCCATAGGCCCGAGTTAAAAAATGATAGTCACCGCCGGCATGAGGGTATAGGGTTGCTAATTCAGCATAACAAAGGGCGCCAGCAAGCGAGATGATGGCTCCACCCACCCAAATTGTCAGAGCCCAACCAACATCACCAGTGATCCCTGCCACTATAGATGGGGTTTTAAAGATGCCAGCACCAATAACGATGCCGACAATAATAGCAACTGCTCCTAGTGGGCTGAGTAAGCGCTGAGGCGAAGCCCCTGAATCATTAGCTGACATCCCGTGAAATCTTAAAGGCGCTTACCAGTAATCACATTATCGTTGTAAGACCTACTTTTATAAAGGCCCTTGAGCTCATTATTATTGACAGACATCATCACAAAATGCGATGTTTTGTCACGATCGATGTAGGTGAAGCTAAGAGTTGCCCCATCTAATTTAGGATTCAAAAGGGGTTGCGATTCATTACCAATTTGAAGTGTACCGCCTACTTTTTGATAATGTTGAGATAGTTTTAGAATCGTTCTACCTGCCTCCATTCCTGAAATTACCCATTCTCCAGCCACTTGAGCGGGAACAACCCAATAAAAGGCTTTTGAAGGACTATCAATTTCAACATCTGCCTCCCAATCGCCCATATTAAATGCGTGCGATGTTACGCGCGTACCAGGCTTCATCTTTAATATAGTCGGGCGCAAGGCAATATTGAGCTCAGGCAATAAATACATAGTGACTACAGTTGCCTTACTAAAATCTTCTACAAAGATATCCCCGTTGATAATCTTTACGCGATCACCAACACCAGAGCGATCAACATTACGCTGGGCTAATTGCGCCATCTCCGGATTAAACTCAATACCAATAGCGCGTGCGCCAAAATCTTTCGCAGCTGCAATCGCAATTCTGCCATCACCAGAACCAAGGTCATAGACTAAATCAGTGGAATTCACTTTGGCTGTTCGTAACATGATGGCGAGTAATTCATTGGTGGTAGGCACCCAAACCACATCTTTGCCTTCTTGACCAACTCGAGGCTGATATTTGTCATCGCCACCCTCTAAGATGCCTTGGGCAAATGTATTTAGAGCAAAAAAGGTGCTAAATACTATAAAACAAACTTTAAAATACTTCATATGATTTCCATAAAAGAGAAATATTAGAACTTTCATTACCCTACCGTAGGCTAAGAATATTGCTATATTAGCCTAAATCCCACCTCATTTAACCCTTCAATTAGAAAGAGCTCATTAGCTGGTTGGCGGTCAAGTCGTATAGTGTGGAAATTTACTGGGTAAACTAACAAAAAACCACCCAGAGGTGGTTTTAATGTTTTTTAATTATCCGAACTCACTCATTATCTTTGATTGAATTCACACGACTAATAATCCAGCAAGCTCCTGCAATCAGGATGATAGCCCCGCTCTCATAGAGAAGAATTGAGGGATTTCCATCTTTGCCCTGAAGGATAATTAATCTACTCAATGCAGTCATTGCAATAAACAAAGGTATTGTTATTGGAATTCGATGGCTAGAATAGAAGGCTGCTAGCATCCCAAGCACCTCTGCATAAATAAACATCAGCAATAGGTCCTGTAGCTCAACACGACGATTACTAATGAGAGAAAAAATTTCTTGACCCATCGCTGCCACAGTAAATATTGCAATAATGATAAGAAATAGTTTTTCAACTAAGCCAATGATATTTTTTACGTTCATATGCTGACCTTTTTTACCTTAAGTAGATATATAGTTATATTAGCTTATATGCCCCCTAAATTACACAGGGATAATTAACCCTTATATAAAACTATGCCTTAAAGGACGGTTGATGATTAAGATATCCGCAAATAGGAGTATTTATGGATAACTTCGGCCCCATTATCTTGCTTGAAGTTGTACTGGTCTTTGGTGGAGTTTTGCTATTTGCATGGTGGCAATTGCGCGATCTGAAAAAGGAGCGATCGAAAGACCAGAAGAAAAAAGAGCAAAAATGATTACTGTAAAACATAACACTGAAATGCATGAATTTGAAACCCTAGATCAAGCAATGGCTTGGGCCAAAGAACTAGGTGAGTTTGTGACAATTCAATTTAACGGTAACGAAGTTGTCGGAAAGTTCGGATCTGATGGTATTTTGGATGGTAAATTTCCAAATGGTGAACTTTACACATGGAAAAAACGCAGAAGGTAATAGGATTTTTCTTTACAGATGTAGTGTTTAGTTTTTATGTTGGGTAGCACCATCTCGCGCACAAGGAATTTATATGGATTTCACCAACCCTAATACGATGCGTGATTGCTGGATTGTGAATGATGGTGTGATGGGTGGTATGTCTCAATCGAGTCTTCGCCAAGAGGTAAATGGTATGTTTTTTGAGGGCCTGATTTCGCTTGAAAATAACGGTGGGTTTGCCTCAATGCGAACATCAGCACGATTTCTCCAGGTAACTCAACAGATTGAGCTTTTGGCTAAAGGTGATGGCAAGCGCTATAAGCTGATCTTACGGACTCAGTCAGCACCACGGGTTTCATATGCAGCAGATTTCATCGCGGAACCTACTTTGCAAACTTATCGATTTAATACAAGCCAATTTAAATCGACTATTCGTGGACAAGCCGTTAATGCAATGGCACTAGCCTTTTCTGACGTGATTGAGTTCGGCATTCTGATTTCTAACAATCAGGCAGGAAATTTTGCCATTCAATTAAAAACTCTAGAGTCGATATAGGTCGAGAAAAAGTAAAAACAAAAACCTAATGTGTTACCTCCCTAAGCCAGATTTCCTTAAAGACTTTTAATAGGGAATTACCAGCCAGAGCTTCCAGGAACCCCTTTAAAGGGCCCAACGAGTTCTGGCGTAATCCAGCCACCATAAAATCCACCGGGCTGGGGTGTTACTGGCTGACCTCCAACCGTACATTGCAGTGGTGTTGCGTAAAGCGCTACGCAATCTTTTAGTAGCTCAGCGCCAGGCAAAGGATTCGGGTAACTCCATGCAACCTTAACTAAGGAATGCTGACCATCTAATAAGGACCAATATTTAGCAGGTCCCTTCCATTCGCAAACAGAGCCTCCTCCTGCTATCTGGAAAAGACTCTGATCAACATCTGCCCAGGGCAGATAAAAGGTAGGCGGGTGCGCAGTTTCAAGTACTATAACCGCGCGATCTGTTCGAGCAACTTCTATATTTACCCAGCGCACAATTACCTCACGCCGATCTAGAACTAGCTGAGGTGGACGCGGAAAATCCCATACAGATATTTGACCTGGACCAGGCGATTGCGCAAAATCGGGCCTGCTTGAGCCACGCCACTGCCAAGCATCACGTGCAGCTTGGAGCCATGAAGGAATCTCGGTCATATACTAGTTTGCATAGACTTTGTTAACAGCGCCCTACTTCGCAGGCCGATGCATTGCACAGATTTTATTGCCAGCAGGATCTCTAAGCCAAGCAATGTAAATTGTGCCTGCTACACCCTCTCGATAACCTGGGTCACCCTCGCATGAAGATCCTCCATGGGCAATACCATTAGCGTGGAACGCATCCACATCATCGATTGATTTGGCACTAAAGCCGATCGTACCTCCATTTGCATGAGTAGCAACCTCACCATCAATTGGCTTAGTAATAGCAAACACTCCTGCTGGACCACGATAAAAATATTTTTCATGGCTAAAGTTGCCCGGCTTAATACCTAAAGCCCCAAGCACGGCGTCATAAAACTGCTTTGAAATCTCTAGGTCGTTAGCACCCAACATAATATGACTAAACATCGCATTTCCTATCAAAAAGGTTGTATTGTCATAATATCAAGCAAACTAATGATTCGCCTGAAAAATCTTTGGTTTACACCGACACAAATCAAAGTAAGCTCTCATTTGTGTGCTCCTTAAAATCAATCTCGCTGAAATAATATCTAAAGGAAATACCATGGCTTGTAAAAGCACTGTTGAATTAAAGGATTTGAGACTTGTGACTAGTATTGGCAGATACAAGCCTAGTGACGTGGTTCCCGATGAACATCGCCTCGATCTGACCTTGTGGATTAATAGTCATTTAGTCCTCATCAATGAAGATAGCATGGAGCTTGTGTTTGATTACGATCCGCTCATAGCTGAAATTGGAAAATTAGCTAATGCTAAACTTTATGAAACCCAAGAAATGCTAATCAGCCTGATCGCAAAAGCTTGCGCAATGTATCCACAAATTGAAGCGGCAGAAATTACCTTATGCAAATCGCCTGTACTTTCTGGAACGGGGAAGCTGGGTATACGAATTTATGTTGATACCGAAACTCTTCACGGCTTAAGATAAATAACACATCAAATATTCTGCATTCATAGCATTAGACGCACATTAGAGGGGTTAGAATTAAAAGCCAAGTGGTTAAGACTAGATTGACCACATTTTGCGGTACACCCCATCAGGGTCATGATCTTGAGTTTGCTTAGCTAGATTCATGGGTCTGCCCCCTCTCGGATCAGTCCCTTTTCCAGCGATATATAGCCAATTTCCTTGATTACTATAAACATCATAGTCAATTAGTTGTGATTCAAACCAAGCAGCACCAGCTTGCCAGTCGCCTTTCATGTCGTAAATCCAGTAACTTGCAACAATCTGACGCATGCGATTGGACAAATAGCCTGTTGAGAGTAACTCACGCATACCAGCATCTATTAATGACTGCCCAGTATTTCCAGAAGACCATTGTTGAAATTTTGTTTCAATAAACACATTATTAGGCTCAGTACTCAGGCCGCTTGATCGATACAGCTTATCACCATACTTGAAGTGTAGAAAGCGAAAATAGTCTCGCCAGACCAACTCAAACCATAACCAATAAGTGTCATCATTTGATCCATACTGAAGCTCATACTCGGTTAGTTTTTTTGCTATAGATCTAGCTGAGCAACAGCCTAATGCTAGCCATGGGGAGAACTTAGTAGAGTAGTCCATGCCGATCAACCCATTTCGGGTTTGCTTGTAAGTATCCGGCAGGCGTCTATCAAAATATTTCTCAATATGAACAATTGCCCTACTCTCCCCACCCAGAAATGACTTCTTACTTACTAGGACATCATCACTAATTTCCTGGTACAAGGTCTTGCTACTACTTGGTAAAGGGGGGATACAAGCCGGAACATCGACGGGAGTAGCAAACCTTAATTGATGTTTTTCTATTTGTTGACGAAATTGCGTAAAAATATCAGGCATATCTTCTACGGCAAAAGGGAGAGCCTGGGGATCAAGCATGGAAGATTGCCACTGAGAATGCAGCTCAAAACCTGCTTTACTTAATATGGTAATTTGATCTAACCCCTCTGGAGTCTCAATTTCTTCGCAGTAAATCCTATTCGCATCAAGTTGGGTGCGTAAGTTTTGGAATTCATCAAGAACCCCACCTCTCATTTCAAATAGATCCGATCCCATCTCTCTAAGTTGAACCCTTAAATCCTGTAAAGATTCTTGTAAAAAGACCCTACGTTGTTTGGCTAACCTAGGAAAGCCCCATGAAGTTTTTTCCTCCAAGAAAGCTGAATGAATATAAATAGGAAATAGGTAGTCCGAATCCTTACAGGCCTGTTTGAATGCTAGGTTATCACCCAAACGTAGATCGTTTCTGAACCAATAGATAGCAGTAGTCGTCAACTTTTCTTTCTATGAATTGAATCTATTGGCGATTAAATATGTAGCTTGATGCCTTCTCTGTATCAATTGATATAGAGACTAGAATGAATTATGGCGGGATTTACAAAGTTTAGAGGTACTGCTGGACTGCTAAGCACGAGAGCTATATTTAAAATTAAAGAGTCAACGAGATTGACTGTGCCACTAAAGTTTTACTCATTACCCTGCTATATTTTTCTCTTTATCCTTTTTTAACCCAGGCACTACACCACCCCTTGGCTGAAACTGATTTACCGCCAAATGCGAGGCAGGGTGCATTTGCATCTTTTGCAGTACCCTGAAACAAAGTACAAGCGGAGCAATTTTGGCCAGATGCATATTGAGGAAATTTATTAGTGTCAATTTTCCCAACATCGCTAACGTAACCAAGTGCGATTGCTGACGAATCAGAATCAAGTACTAAGTTTTGCGCTGGTTTTTGAGCAATGGCAAAACCGCTAATTAGGGAACTAGCTGCACCAATCATGAAATTTCGCCGTTTATTCAACATAACAGTCCTTTGTAATTTAATTAAATAGAGAGTAAAAACTCAACTATTGCAATCAGTCAGATGACTATAGAAAGTATTAATTATTGTTTTGCTCCCTCAGATAAGCGCCGACCTAAAGCAACCGCATAAGGTGCCGCACGAGCGCTTAACATGGGATCATTCGATGGCTCTACACCCTTAGGCATTACCATAGGGTTGTAGTTGACAGTAAGGCAAGCGCCCTTGTCATCCTCTGAAACCGAGGTGATCTTTAAAACTCCCAGATTTATTTTTTTGCGGCCCTCGGGAAGTGGCACTGTAGCATTATCGAGTTGATCTCCTGGCTGCGCTAACTCTAAATTGAACTTAAATGCAACCTTGCCCTCTTTAACGCGTTGGCGTAAATCATCAAACAAAAAAGTAGCCCCTTTTTCTTTTGCTTCTTCATCGGAGAGTCCTTGTGTGCCATTTACAGGCTCAAATATCCATTTACCAAATTGCTTTACTCCATTGGGATTAGTAAAGCCAAAAGAATGTACACCCCAATAGTTGACACTAGCAAAACTGGCTGGAACTGGCTGTGATGCCAAATATTTTCCCTGCAGAAGTACCTCAGGATTAGCCTCATTAAATGCCTTTACTTTGACCGGATCCGGGGCTTTGGTCGCTGGATCTGGTTGACGCACTGCTAACAAAGCCATTAACTGTTGTGGTGAGGCCGAACCAAATACTGGAGCAGAAATATTGCCCATGAGCCATTGTTCGCCATTTGGTAAAGTAAACTGAAGTGCCATGTTGCGCTGAGATTTTGTATTGTCAGCCGCCTTTGGATTTGCTCCACCAACTGAAAAACGAGCAACTACAGGTATACGTTTACCACTGAATACAGAGGCAAGCGATAGTGCGCGACCCTCAGGTGATCCCGTAAATTCTCCAGTAGCACAAATACCTTTTGCGCCAGAACGCCGATAGCCATCAAATTTACCATTCGTAGCCTCAAACTGATTAACCATTGCAACTGGATTAATTGGCGTTTGAGATTGTGCAAAAGCACTCGCCGTAAACGCAGTCCCGATTAATGTGAGCGCCGAAATTAACGGAATTTTCATAAGAGATCCCTAAATGGAGTTGAGTGAATGTGAGCTCATTAAATGCAATATGAAGTTAATATAAAGAAAAGAATTGAATAGATAAAGTTTTTTAAAGGGTTAGCTGTTTCAATAGCTTTAGCGCTGTAAATGATGCAAAGCACCATTTTTTATCAATAATTACGCTTTAAAAAAGAACTAAAACAACTATTTGGACAATAGCTTTAGGGTGTTTAATTTTGATGTGGTGTAGACACCGAGATCAGTGCCTAAGGATGGAATTCCATGAATCTGGAGTGACTTGTGCAGGCACTCCAGTGGCTTGATGCCTTAACTGTCAGTTAAGCAAGTAATTAGGAACGCAAAAATATCATGCGCAAACTACTTTCATTTCGATTGAATACGAAAGCATCTAAGGATAGTTACTTATACCCAGCACGATCCAGAAGTCTTTGGGCTGTAATTTGATTTTTACCAATAGCAGCAACGGAAATGTTTTCAGCAGTAAATGGCCCCAAAAGCTTTAAGCCTTCATTATTAGTCTTAACTGACTTGACGACAGGCCACTCATTATTTCCATCCGCAAAATATTCTTGGGCCGAGTCACTTGCTAGATATTCTAAAAACTGAATGGCCGCCTGTGGATGAGGTGCATTCTTAGCGACACCACCTCCAGCAATATTAATATGTGTTCCAGTCGTTTTCTGATTGGGCCAAATAAAACCAATCTTAGATACAAGCTCTTGATCCTCAGGTTTAGTAGATCTTAGTAGCCGCACTAGATAATAGGAATTAGTCAGGGCCACACCACACTCGCCTGAAGCTACCGCTTTGATTTGGTCTGTATCGCCACCTCTTGGCGGTCTGGCCATATTAGTCACCATTCCTTTGGCCCATTCTTCAGTAGCCACTTCACCACGTCGATCAATCATGGCGCCAATTAATGACAGCATATAAGGGTGCGTTCCGGAACGCGTACATACCTTGCCTTTATTGATCGGCTCGGCTAACTTTTCATAAGTATCAACATCCTGCTGACTAATCTTCGCCTTGTTATACACAACGAGACGCGCTCTTGTTGAAAATCCAAACCAAGTAGATCCTTCTGCGTCAGGTTTAGATCGTAAATTTGCTGGGATGCGACTATCCAAGTATTTCGAATGTATAGGCTTAAAGAAACCATCGATCTGTGCTCGCCACAATCTTGCTGCATCCACCATCAATATGACATCTGCCGAGCTATTTGCACCCTCGCTTTTAATTCTCTCCGCTAGAGCATTGTCATCCGCTTCAATTCGATTGATTTTGATGCCGGTCTTTTTGGTGAAATCACTATAGAGTGCTTCATCTGTTTGATAATGCCGGGCGGAATATAGATTTAATTCTTTTTCGCTTGCTTGGGCCTGAGTAAAACCCATGTACCAGAGAGCCAAAAGTAAAAATGGGATGCTGAAAAGCTTTAAGTGTTGTTGCTTGTTCATCGATATGTACGAGTAAAAGGATGTAAAACTCAATTTACCATAAATACGAATGATTATCAATTAAGATTTAGAAATAACCCTAGAGAGCAATAAAACAGGGAAAAGACCAACCAAAACAATGGTTAGCGAAGGTAAGGCAAGTTCAGCCAAACGCTCATCAGCAGCCAATTGGTAGGTAGCAACAGCTAAAGTATCAAAATTAAATGGTCTTAAAAGTAGTGTGGCTGGTAATTCTTTCATCACATCTACAAAGACGAATAGACCAGCCGTCAATAGGCTGCGTTTAAGCAAAGGTATATGTACCCTTCTAAGAATCTGCGGTTTAGAAAGGCCAAGTAAGGCTGCTGAACCATCCATTGATGGCGTAATTCGAGAAAGACCCGCCTCAACACTTTGCAAGCTAGAGGATAAAAAACGAACTAAGTAGGCATATATCAAGACTAATAGGCTAGCTGATATCCACCAGGCTATTCCAAAAATTTCCAAGAAAGAAAGAATGCCTATTGCCAGAATAGCGCCAGGCAATGCATAGCCAAAGCTGAGTAAACGATTGACCCAAATCAATTGAGAATGTATTCGCACGGAGTATGCGAAAAAAATCGCTAATGCTACTGAAATGACGGCAGTAAACAAAGAAACTGATAAGGAGTTAACGAGCCAATTCCAATAACGAATATCTACAGAGAGGCCCTGCACAAACAAGAGTTGCAAGAGTGCAAATGCAGGCAATAAAAATCCGCACAGTATCGTTGCCCCACAAAATGCAAAAGCAAAAAAAGCCTTCTTACCATATAGACTCTTTGTAACTGACTTACTCTGAGAGGACGAAGAATAGCGCAACTTTGAGCGGCTACTTTGCTCTACAAAGAAGATGAGCAAAACAAAACTTAACAATCCTAAAGCTAACTGAACTGCAGCCAAGCGATCGCCAAAAGAAAGCCAGGCCTTAAAAATACCGGTAGCAAATGTCTGGACGCCAAAGTAAGAAACCGCACCAAAATCAGCTAAGACCTCCATTAAAGCTAAAGCCATACCGGCAAAAATAGCGGGTCTAGCCATCGGCAGTACTAGGTGTATAAATCCTTGCAATGGGCTATAGCCAAGAGTTTCAGAAACCTCAATCAAACGTCGACTACGCTCTAAAAATGCAGTACGGGTAATAAGATAAACGTAAGGAAATAAACAAAATGAAAAGGACCAAATAGCGCCGGCCATAGATCTCGGATCAGGGAAAAACAATAAAACATCGACACCAAGAAAAATACGCAGTGCTGTCTGGATAGGGCCGGAAAATTGAAGGAGATCCACGAAAAGATAAGCCATCACATAAGTGGGTATAGCCAATGGAAGAATTAAAGCCCACTCAAATATTTTTTTTCCAGGAAAGTCATAACTTGCAACAATCCAGGCGTTGCCTACCCCTAGAATAAATACCCCTAACCCAACACCAAAAATTAATATCAACGTTGTAACAATATATTCGCCTAGAACAAAGTTCCATAAATGGCTCAGAGTACTACTAGCTAGCGCATCTAGGCCCATGCCTGCTGGGGAAAAAAATGGCGCTATTAAGCCGATTAGAGGCAAAAATAGAAACAAGGCAAGGGGAACCACAAAAGGTTTCATGAATTCGACAATCCGCTTAGACTCTCATTAGGCGCTAAACTATTAGCACTAGCGAGAAAATTATTGTAATGAAATCTGAACACGCACTACTTTCCATACAAGGAATTGAAATAACCTACCCTAGTCAGGATGGTAATGATAAGGTCATTGCAGTTAAAAACCTTAATCTTGACATGATGACTGGCGAGATTGGTTGTCTGCTTGGATCCTCTGGATGTGGAAAGTCTACTGTTCTCAGGGCGATTTGTGGTTTTGAACCCCTCAAATCTGGTGAAATTTTCCTAAGAAACAAGCTAGTAAGCTCTACATCGATGATTCTGCCGCCAGGCCAAAGGCGCATTGGTATGGTCTTTCAAGACTTTGCTCTCTTTCCTCATCTTAACGCACTAGAAAATGTCAGCTTCGGATTGCAACATCTTTCAAGCCCGCAAAGGACTACTATTGCGATGGATTGGCTTAATAAAGTCTCCCTTTCTGATAAAGCTAAAGCATATCCACATGAACTCAGTGGCGGCCAACAACAACGAGTCTCGCTTGCCAGAGCAATGGCGCCAGAGCCTGATTTAATTCTTCTTGATGAACCATTCTCTAGTTTGGATATTGAATTGCGAGAGCGCCTCGCATGTGAGATGCGCGACATTCTCAAGGCAAATCACATTTCTGCTCTTTTAGTCACTCACGATCAAACTGAAGCATTTGCAATTGCGGACAAAGTCGGTGTAATGTCAAATGGAAAAATACTTCAATGGGATGCACCCTACGATCTGTATCACAAGCCAGCAAGTCGATATGTGGCAGACTTTATTGGTCGCGGTGTATTTATTAAAGGTACAGTTCTAGCTGAAAACAGAGTCAAGATTGAAATCGGCGAACTTCCAATAGATCAAGGTCATAATATCGAAATTGGTAAAGAAATAGACGTACTAATACGTGCAGATGATATTCAACATGATGATCACAGTCCTATGCAAGCAGAAGTAGTTGCTAAAACATTTAGGGGCGCAGATTTTTTATACACTCTAAAGCTGCAATCTGGTGTAGAAATATTAGCTCTCGTACCAAGCCATCATAACCATGAAGTAGGTGAAAAGATTGGCATCACACTTGCTCTTGACCATGTGGTTACTTTTTAGCCCAAATAGCTTTTTGAATATGTCTATGGGGTTTGGTCTACCCAGCACGATTCAAAGATTTGAATGGCTACATACATCCAGACGGATCTACTATTAAAAATTAGATCGGCTCTTCATAGAATTACTGTAGTTGTGAGAGATAGTGAGCAATGGCTTTTAAATCATCGTCACTCATGCCGTATAGCGATGCCGCCATTATCGTATCTCGGCCCGTGGCCTGATTTGAACGGAACTGTCTCATGCTATACAGGAGGTAATCCTCTCTCTGCGCAGCAATCCGTGGCATCTGATCTCTACCGACATAGTTTTGCAAATGGCAGGTTCCGCACAAAGCCTCTTTTGAAATGACTTGACCCTTTTCAAATAAAGCATTATTCCTAGAGCCCGCTTGAGATATTGCTTGGCTGCTAGTATAAAACTTAGCAATTGTAATAATTGCTGTATCGCTTAATCCATCAAGCTGTCCCTTCATAGCGGGGATTTCGCGCAATCCTTCCCGAATCATCACCATTTGGTTTTCTAGAAAAGTCTTAGGCTGACCTGCTAAAGATGGAGTGCCTACAGTCTTGGAATTACCATCAGGGCCATGACAGGCACCGCAAACCTGAATCTTGGCAGCAATGTCTTGAGCAAAGGAAAGCGACGCTGCACTAGAACAAGTAAGTCCTAAGGCAAACGTCGCTATTCGTAAATACCGCACAACAATAATGTGAATTACTTAGATGCTAATTGCTGCTTGCTGTAAGTAACTCGGTAAATCGCACCTAACTGCTCATCTGATACCAGCATAGAGCCATCAGGCATTTGTAAGAGATAGGCTGGACGACCCCAGAATGACTGATCTGCTGGATTCATAAAACCAGTTATGAACGGGGTAATCTTGGCATTTTTTCCATCTGCTCCAGCCTTAACCAGCACCACATCATAGCCGGACTTTTGATTTTTATTCCACGAACCTTTACGGGCAACAAGTGCAGCATTTTTATATTCGGCTGGGAACATATTACCGGTATAAAACTTCATCCCCATCACTGCAGCATGAGGGCCCATTAAAGTAACTGGCTGCTCTACACCTGAACAGGGATTTGCCTTTTTCACAACATCATCTGGCATAGTGCCTTCATGACAATAAGGGAAGCCATAATTTAAACCTGTTTTTTGCATACGATGTAATGTGTCATTAGGCTTATCGTCGCCCATCCAGTCGCGACCATGGTTGGTAAACCAAAGTTGCTTGGTAGTTGGATGCCAATCAAAGCCTACGCTATTACGTACTCCAGTTGCCAGCACTTCCATGCCGGATCCATCAGCGTTGTAGCGACGAATTTGTGCATACTCAGGGGTTGGCAACTCACAAATATTACAAGGCGCTCCAAATGGCACATATAACTTCCCATCTGGTCCGAAAGCAATGTACTTCCAGTTGTGGTGTTGCTCGGGTGGCAAATTAAACTTAGCAGTGAGATCTACTGGTGCCACGCTTGGATTTTTTTCAATTCCGTCGTAACGCAGAACCTTATTAATAGCCATCACATATAAAGAGCCATTATTAAAAGCAACGCCAGCGGGCTGAACTAATTTATCAACTAGCACGCGGCTGGTGCGCTCTTTACCGTTATCGCTTAACTCATAAACGCGGCCAATTGCTCGGGTACCAATGTAAATTTTGCCATCATCACCACGAGCCATAGCACGCGCACCGGGCATGCCGGTTGCCCAGACCTCAATCTTGAAACCTGGGGGTAATTTCAGCTTATCAATTGGAATATCAGCTGGTGCTGTAACAGTCATCTTCCCAGGCATTGGCGCTAACTTCGAACTGGCCATATCAGGACCCATACCCTGCTTCCATGCTGGTGCTGGTGCCGCCGCTACAGGAGCTGGCGTAGCCTCGGCCTTAGGGGGAGGTGCAGTGGCACAGCCTTGCAGAGTCATCAGTGACAAGGCGAGCGTCGAAAAGGTTGCTACTGAAATAAGTCTCTGGCTCATGGTTATTTCCGTTCTTTTTTTGGAAAGTTATTTTAGGGAGTTAACTCTGTTAATTTAATTGTTTTTGACAGCAATGGATATAGTCTGGAATTAGGGTTTTGCCTTATATAACGGCAATAAATTGGTCCTGAAATGTATTTTGCCCTACTTAAACTGATAGGTCACATTACCGCCGATCATCCAATTACGTCCGGGAGCAGACTCATAAAACTGGCTGCTAGCTTGATTAACAATGACAGATCCGACGTATGAGCGGTCTAACACGTTGTTGATCCTAAAAAATTGTGAGAACGAAAGACCGCTAGCGGACTCTTGACGTAGAACGCCACGAATATTCATCACAGCATAGCCAGTTGCCATACTGAGGCTGTTGATGTCATTGACCGCCATAGATCCATTAACCCGAGCCTCTACCGCAGCTTCCATTGATTTATTAGGCTTCACCCACAGGACTTCAGAAAAGAGACCTTGATTAGGAACACCAGGAATACGATTGCCGCTAAGAACGTATGCCCCATTGTTTAAGTATGCTTCTTTTACAGTCGCGCTTAACCAAGTATAGGCAAGGTTCATTTCTAAATCATAGGGTAATTTAAGCTGGGAGCCGAGCTCCATTCCTTGACGATTAGTCTTTGGAGCATTGGTAAATGCAGTTCTTCCAAAGCTCGAAGCTCCAACTACTATATCGTTCGTCGTATTGGCATTAAAAACAGCTAAATTTACTTGGGCTGACTTCGATACTTTTGATTTAAAGCCAAACTCAATCTGCTTCGTAGTAGCGGCTGATAAACCAAAATTTGATCCGCTAAAACTTGAGTTATATGTCACTTGATTTAGCGTTGGTGTATCAAAACTTGATCCGTATGAAACGTATACGTTTGATAGCTCGGTTAAGTAATACTGCAATGACGCCATATTAGTAAGTGCCTGATAAGCATGGGAGCCGCTACTCGTATTATTCAGTGCCGGACTGTTACTAATTGAGCTCAAGGTAGTTTGGGAATTTCTTGCGCCCACATTGAGGGACAAGCGCTCAAGCAAGCGCCAATCTAAGTGCACATATTGATCAAAATTTTTCGCGCTCATACGGTAATTTTGACCGAGGGTTCCTTGAATACCGCTATTATTTTGATAGGTCTGCCGATGATCATCATTCTCATTCATATCAACACCACCGACGAGCGTAAATGGCATCTCTAGCATTTGGCTTTTATGAATCCATTTGCTGTCCATACCATAAAAATTCCTCTTTAAATCAATCACACCATTGCTGGTAGCGGCAAGGAATTGGGTGACATGACGCTGGCCGTAGTATGGTGTAAACACTAGATTATTTGCCGAATCCAGACGCTTATCAATAGTGGCGCCGGTCTGGGATTGCAGGACCGATTTACGTGTATTTTGACTAATTGCATTGCTACCGGCCTGTTTTGGATTGGCGGCCAACTGCGATGACGTAAGTCCAAGTGGGTCTTGAGCAGTTAAATTAACATTGTTAGCAATATACGTGATCGATGTATCACCACCCATTTTAAATTTAAGCTTTGAGTTAGCATTAAATCGATCCGCTGCGCTATGAACTCGATAGCCATTAGTATGGAAATCGCCTACATCCAATAAATAATTAGTATTACGATAAATACCGCTTGCCTTAACGCCTACTTTTCTTTGTGAATAAGATCCAATCTCAAAGTATGGCTCTATTTCGTTATTGGGACCGCCATCTTGTGTAAAGACGCTAATAACGCCACCTGATGAATTGCCATAGAGAACGGAATATGGGCCACGCATTACCTCAATACTCTCGGTAGATGGTAAATCAATATGTGAGATCTGCCCCTGTCCGTCTGCGACGGTTGCAGGAATATTATCTACAAACATTTTGATACCACGCGTACCAAAGGTAGAGTTCGCACCAAAACCGCGCGATGATATTTGAAGATCCTGCGCATAGTTTTGGCGATTTAAAGCAAAGATGCCAGGCACTCTATTGAGAGGCTCAGAAAGATTATCTCTAGCTTGTCCGTTTTGAATCTGACTCTTATTAACTAAATTGATGGAGGCGGCTGTATCTAATATTTTCTGCTCATATCCGCTGGCTGACACCACAATTTCATCGAGTGGTGGAGCTTCATACTCAGTCTGGTTCGCAAGTGCTAGTTCAATAAAAATGCTGCCTACCAAAAGGGCTAGCACCTGTTTACGATAAGTAGGATTTCTAGAATTAATTCGTAACATATCAAACCAAAAAATTATCAGTAGCTTACTAGTTGCTACTCGTTCGAGTACTTGAGATCATGAATGGATAAATAGTTATAGTAGCTTATATGTCACTTAACTCACGCAGGGATAATTCATTCCCTTAGATTAACCCACGCCCTGCCGCGGCGCTCCATAAGATGGACGGGCTTGGTAATTATTTGGTCTAGTGACCGTTATACGATTCGGTTTTTAAGTCATCTCGTCGTCCAGTCTTGCTTTTGACCTGCCCAGTACGTTCGATCGTGCTATCTCCACCTTAGAAGCTTTAAAAATGAGAGCAAACAATAGCAAAAACAGTGGCTTAAAGGTGTTGAATTTGGTTTGGCATATGCATCGAGAACCTTGGCGTTGAGTCGAATTCATTAGAGCTGACATGGCGGGCAAGGGTGGATAAATCGACTTGTACAGACTTAAATTACCCTTAAATAGCGCCATAACTTGTTCTAATCCTTAAAAATCCTATATATACTACCCAAGTAGTAATTCCTTAAAACTTGGTTTAGTAGTTTTATTGATAAAAAGGATCAATATGACTTTCAAAATATTCCCCAAGAGTGAATTTCACATTACAGAGCGAATGACCTATCGCAAAGATAATAAAGAGATCAATTGCGGATTTCTGTGGAAAAGTGGTTCTTTTCTGATTGAAAACTCCCCTGACTTTCTAGCCGATTATCAGCAGGAAATAGGAATCAGTGTTGGCAACGAAGACTATTCTGAAGTGAGACTCTCGGATGAGGGGCAAAAGCTGATTTACTTTTCAGAAACAATTCCGGCTGAAGAGCAAAAAATATTGTCCGCAATCTTCAATGAAAGCAAAACAACGGATGACTTTGATATCGCTTATCACCACAAAGGCTGGCAATTAGCAGATGTAGACATTGTCATGTGGGGGGAGCTAGATATCGTAAGCGAGTAGCCATACTAAGCTTAACTTCAGTCATTCACAAATAAAGCCCTCCCCCTACTTTAAGGATCGGTTGAGACTTTGAAGATTTATTTCAATGTGAAAACGGAACAACTAAATATTGCTCCAAGTTATTTAATCTAACAAGTGACCCGTCTTCACAAAGATAGTGCAACCCTCTTTGCTAAAGGGTTGGTGCAAACTCATATGGGGACTCCTAATCCATGATCCAGCTGGATAGCGACCATGCTCATCCTCAAATACACCATCAACCACAAAGATCTCTTCACCACCATAATGCTTGTGCGGATTGAAATAGGTTTGAGGTGCCCAGCGAACTAAAGTTGATCCACTACCCTGCTTCATTAGTGGCATCACAGTAAGACCAGGAACCATTCCTTGATGCCAAGCAGCTGTTTTAGTATCAATAATTTCTTGCTCGACTTGATCTGGGCCAAGATGTCTGAGTTTTACAAATAGAGTACAGCCAGACACACTAAATGGAGCATGAGATGAGCCTGGTGGATTCATAATGTAAGTTCCAGCAGGATAGTCGCCAGTCTCGTCGCTAAAAACACCATCTAGAACCAAGATCTCTTCACCAAACTCATGAGTATGTAATTGGAACTTCGAACCCGGTTGATAGCGAACGATTGAGGTTGCTTTTGCTACCTCATCACCAATACGATCCAGCATACGTCTTTCTATCCCTGGCTCTGGGCTTAAAACCCAAGGTAAGTCATGATGATTCATCACGACCCTCTGACTGTAATCAGCATTGATATTCATTTAATGTACCTAAACGTCATTTAGCGTATTTAACTAACTCCATATAGTCTTCTTCAAAAAGTTCGCCAATCTCTTTATAAATCAACTTGTTTTTAGCATCGAGAATCAATATGACAGGAACCCCACGAATTTTACCAATAGCTTGATTCAGTTCTGGCGTCATCATTGCGGCTGGAAAACTATAGTGATTTTGCCGCATATATTCTTTGGCAATGGCTGGTGTTTTATCAATGGAGATAGTCACAATATTCATTGATCCAGGTGGAATGCGCTTAGAGAAGCTCTCTAGATAATTATTTTGGCGCTTACAAAATGGACACCAAGATGCCCATAATTGAATCAGTGTATTTTTGGTATTGTTTTTGGGTATTTCAAAATAGGCGCCATCTAAGGTTTGCACTCTCTCCAATGGTAATGTTTGGCCAATCTCAAGTGCCATTGCTATGCTTGGGATAGTGATGCTATGTATAAAAATAAATATAGCAATAAGGGGTTTGATTGACTTTAGCATTTAGGACATTCAAATAAAAGGACTTTAAAAGAAAACTTCTTACAACATAATAGTAAAGATTGCTTTCATTACTTTTTTTCGCTTGTCTGCTTGATTCCTAGTTAGGATTTGCTAAGGCTTCTCTGACCATGATCTCCATCCGTTCTGGCGAACTACCTTGTGGGAAAAAAGCCAGCTACTTACCAGCATGATTCATAATAATGATTTCTATTACCTTGCAAAAGTTGAAAAAACTAGTTTCTTCTACTGTTAGTTTTGCTTAATTTAGCCATTATTCGCATCCGTGACTCTGATACCTTAGCAATCAAGAATGCTCGATAACGCTCTCGCTGTAATTTTTCAATTAAATAAATAACTGTAAAAAACATGATCGAATAAATAACTAGGTTGAACAAGTCGTTAGGATTGGGCAATTCGAAGCTATTAAATGGGGGTGTAAAAAAATAGTATGCCAAAGTAATGCCTAAAATAGCGGAGATCAGTCCAGGCTTCCAGCCGAACTTATAAGAAATTAAAGTAGTGTTAAATAAAAAAAATAAAACTGGAAATTGTGACTGCATAAAAGGATGAAATTCATAGCGTATAAAAAATGCACATGCAGTACCAAATAACGCATATCCATAGTGAGCAGCGGTAGTGGGCGCCCATGCCCGTGAGTTTTTTATTTGCATTTGGATTACACTCGTTTGATGCTATCCACTGGTCAATTGTATGTCTGATGAATTGATGCAACTTTGTGAGAATTTTACCCCAGGAAATACTGGACTAGCGGTAATTTTTTTGCCTGGACTACAGGGCTCTATGTTAGAGCTAGGGTCTATCCCAAAAGTGATCCAAAAATTAGGCCATACATCTTGCACCCCAAAAATTGAAGGGTATTCAGCTCAGAATGGATTTGCTACGTTCGACATATGGCTTTCCCAATTAGATCAAGTTGTGAATTTATTATCTGAGAATCATAATCAAGTTGCCATTGTTGGGTTAAGTATGGGTGCAACACTAGCTATCGCCTACGAAGCGGATTATCAAAAGAATATACCAATTGTCGCCCTGTCACCAGTACTTGCTTTTGACGGTTGGAGCGTGCCTTGGTACCATCCATTGCTATATTTGATGTTCAAGCTAGGCTTTACAAATTGGCACTACAGGGAATCTGAACCATATGGTTTACGTAACCCCGAGGTGCGTCGACGCGTAGCCAAACAAGTCTTAGAGCAAGAGACTACTGAAGTAGGATCAGCATCTCTTTCAGCAAAGCATTTATATCAAGCCTTGAGGCTCATCGCATTTACAAAAAAAATATTACCTGAATTTAAAGCTGATATACAAATTATAAGTGCTATTGATGATGATGTAGTTGCGCCAATAACTATTGAATGGCTTAGGAAAACTATTAACTCAGCAACTTGTAATCTAATCTGGCTTGGCGGTTCATATCACATTATTACTTTGGATAACGAACGAGAAATAGTAATAAACGAATCCGTAGAGTTCTTACAAGGAGCTTTTAGTAAAGCGAAGGGAATCATGAAATACAGTGATGAAACTAAAGAATTAATCATTCGCAATCGTATTATTGATTAAATTATTTAAAACGATAAGCAAGCGCCATATACATCGCATCTTGAAATGAGCGAGTAAGTACTGGGCTGCTATTAACTCCAGAGCCGAGCCATTTTCGTTTGCCATATACATTAAGGTACCAATCTTCTACTACTGGTATCTCAAGTAAAAATCCCGCCAATGGGTTATTTGAACTAGAGGCCGAGTAAGTTGAGTAACCAGTAATCTGAGCCTGTTCAGGCGTCACACCATAGTAATAGCTTGTAAAAGAGCTTGATTGATGCTCTATACCCACCTGGGGATAGAGGGTAACTTTATTCACCAACTCAATCTCTCCAAAATAATTCAGCTCAAGGAGATTACCTTTGGACTTACCAAAATCGTGATATGCATTAATAAAAAATGCCCCTATTGGAGTATCTTGAAAAGTTCCTAATCCAATAGGCACTTGATAGCCCTTATTGATTGTTTGGGAGTTAATTGTGGATTTAACTTTATAGGAATCGGGATCAACTTTACCTACAATTTCAAGAAACCCAAAGCCTATGGGTGCTGTTTTAAAAGCTAACTGGTCAATACGCATGGCAAAGCGCTGATAGTCAAAAAAGCCATAGGGCAAGACCATTGATTGAGTACCATAGCTACCAATGTTCAAATTCGTGCTGTATACAGCGGCTCCAATATCGCCCACAATGCGATCTGGCAATCCGTTTGGAATATCCAAATCTTGACCACTAGCAGCGTAGACTACAGGCAGACTTGATACAAAACATAGCAATACAAAGTTTATAAATTTTTTTAACGTAGGAATCATTGTCCAATCTACCACGAATGGGCCTTATCATTTAGAAACTAAGCTTAGCGGCATTCTTGAAGGTTTTATGCTCTATTTAATACGAACCATAACAAAACTCATTACCTATATTCTTTTGAGTATTTTTATTTTTTCTAGCTATAGCAATGCGCAATCAAATGACCCAGTACTAGGCATTTGGAAAACAATTGATGAAAAAACAAATCAACCTAGTTCATTGATTCGACTAGATGAAAAAAATGGTGAGCTCATTGGGGTGGTTACGGAGCTAATACCAACTCCTGGTGAAGCTCTGGTCACCCATTGCAATTTATGCAAGGATGAGCGAAAAGGTAAAGCCATTATTGGAATGGTCATCATGAAGGGGCTTAAGCGAGTTGGCCAAGGGAGCTGGTCTGGCGGGGAAATCTTAGACCCGGAGGAAGGTGAAATCTATAAAGTAAAGATTACGATGGTCAACGACAAAACTCTGGAAGTAAGGGGTTATATTGGTATCCCATTACTGGGTAGAACGCAATTATGGGTTCGCTAACTTTAAAGCTCAATATTTAGATAATAGGCAAGAGTCGCCAATAGTCCAAAAATATCCTCCACGCTTGACCAAGGTGAACCCATCGCTGCTCAAGCTCCTCAATGATCCTGTCAATTGAAGACAATAAAAAAGCTTGATCTAATATGAAATTAGACTTGCCCAGCACGATTCGAATGTGAGACCTACGCCATGGATCTTGGGCGGCATCTTCAGGCAGTTGGACTGTTCGAATATGAAGTTTATCGGGTAAACCGACAAAATGAAAATTGATCCTAGTTTAAGTTAACCCCTACTTTTTTCCCTGCCTCACAAATATCTTGCCAAGTTTTATCGTCAATTTCAAAACCATCTGCCAAGCGTATTGCCATCATTTTTCGTTCAGGTTCGCCAGCTAGCATAACCGGAATACCAGTCTCGTTAGCTGGACTTTGGTATACCCAATCAATAAATGAGTTTGTCTCTAATTCAAATTGCTCTTTTGAGCTCATGCTAACGGGGTTGATCAAAATCGATAACATCCCATTCCAGATAGCACGTTTTTTTATTTTCGGCGGCTTCCAAGTGCCGCTCCCAGTTAATGCACCCCCCAGTAATTCACAGGCTATGGCCAAACCTGAGCCTTTATGCTCTCCAAAAGGCATTAAAGCCCCTAAATTACCAGCAGCGTCTGGCTTTACAACAACGCTTGGATCGGTGGTGGGTAAGCCCTGTTGATCAATGAGAAAACCAGAGCTAACTTGTTTGCCTGCATTATGGGCAACCCGCATCTTGCCCTGCGCAGAGCGGCTAGTAGCAAAATCTAAAATAAATGGTTCACGATTAGTAATCGGCACGCCTATACAAAATGGATTAGTACCATGCCTGCCTATACTGCCGCCCCAAACGGCTACAACTGGAGCAGAAATAACATTTACTAGGTGAATTGAAACCAAGCCCTCCGCTGCAGCCATTTCAGCGAAATGCCCAATACGACCCAAGTGGTGAGCACGCGATAAGGACACAATACAACTACCTAATTTTTTTGCCCTAGCAATCCCCATCACGATTGCTTCTTCACCAACAATTTGCCCAAAGCCTCCCTGCCCATCAAGCACTAACATGCTACCTAGGTCGCTTGTTACCTTTATGCTTTGATTGGGCTGCAAAGATCCCTCTTGAAAGGATTCAATGTAACGCGGGATCATTCCAACCCCATGGGAATCATGCCCCTTTAAATTTGCCTCAACCAAGTTTGTGCAAACCCGCAAGGCCTCGACCTCAGAGCTACCAGTAGCTCTAATGATTTGAGCAATTTTAGTTTTTAGATCTTCAGCATGAAAGATTGGCATAGGAAGCTGATTTATTGTTTCTCATCTTAGATTATGGATCATTAATGCCCCGCCCAAGGCTATCTAAATTCTAAGAAGCTAAAATGATCAACCACAATCGTGATAATGGTTTAGCCCAGATTTATATGAACTAATATGAATTGGCCTGCCCAGCACGATTCGAACGTGCGACCTACTCGATAGAAGCTGAAAAAATGAGCCGAAACAATAAGTTAGCAATGAACTTAAGGCGTTTAGATCGGGTGCAACATAGATACCAAGAGCCTTGGCATTGGGTGGAATGGCTTAGATCCACAATGGCATTGGCAGGTGGTTGAACGATACGACATATCGTTTGCTGAGCTATCCGATATTAAGATTTGTTCGGGTAAAGATTGCCTGTCTCTCGAAATGACACCGCTCATTAACTCTCATCTAGTCATTTGATGGTCCCATGACATGATATTTGAGAGATACACAGCCTATCAATAGAAAATATTGAATCACACACCAGATAAAAGCAAATAGATAGTTTTTAGTGATATTGACATATAGTCAGTTTTTCATAAAATACCCTTACCCCTCTACTCTTTACTGCAACTAATGCCATTTGATTACTGTTCTGAATGCAAACGTTGCTGCAATATTGACGCAGGTTACGAGCCTCTTGAAATTACCCTCACCGCTAAAGAAACCAAAGTCTTCCATTCCATTTGTATTCAAACGAGTTGTGAATATTTAGGCAATAAAGGCTGCACTTTGGGTGATCAAAAACCATATAGCTGCAAGATGTACCCTCTGGTGTACAACCCTTCAAGCCAAGAACTTTTATACGACACTGAATGTCCAATCATGCCGAAATATATCGCTCAGCTTAGATCGAAGGATTCCGAAGCATCCAATCATCTATTGGCCATCCAAAATAGCATTGCATTGCTAACGAAAGTGGATATCGATTTTCTAGATCGTAATTTTGCAGTGGATCAAGAGTATTTTGAGATTAAAAAGTTACCTATTCCAGCCACTAAATTACGTCGTCGTTCATAGCATTATTGGAAATCAATATGGATGCACTCACCCTCCCTGTTTCTAATGGCACAAACCAAACGGTCGTTCATGAAGTGGGCTATCAAAGTTGGACCAAAGACAATTTATGGGTTTTAAGTGAGCATGAGAACATTGAATACTTCACTACTCGCTGGGACGCCCTATGCCCATACATTGAGGTCACAAATGAGATGATCGAAATGGCGCCAAAGCCTTTTGTGGTTTACGCCGTTCCCCCAAAAAGCCAATTTGGCGCACCTATTAAAGACCGCTATGGCTTAGTTAATGCCTTATCGCCAGAATTTTGGGTCGATGAACGGCGTATCAGAAAATTTCGAGAATTAGATAAACAATTTAGAAGCTTCAAGGTTTCAGAGCGTGTGGTGGATGGCAAAGAAATAACAGCAGAGTATTTATATGAAATTGGCGGTATCCACTTTGAAAATTATTGGATCGCGGAGCAAGAGGTTGAAGGTTTCATAGACTATGTACGCAATCTACAAGTACTCATTATCCAAGTGATTGCTGATAATGGTGACATAGTGCTGT
>Ga0114968_10000505_pt1 | contig 29302 bp, 29 predicted proteins | sample M_130807_EF_Meta_FD_87020 | JGI IMG/M metagenome (GOLD analysis project Ga0114968, IMG submission 87020) | Freshwater microbial communities from Lake Montjoie, Canada to study carbon cycling - M_130807_EF_MetaG | ecosystem: Environmental > Aquatic > Freshwater > Lake | place: Lake Montjoie... | reverse complement strand
GAGTAAGTTATGAAATTTGTCGCTTTTGAGCGCGCTAAGCAGGGCACGGGTGCGAGCCGCCGTCTCCGCATCACCGGTCGCACACCTGGCATCGTCTATGGTGGCTCCGCAGAACCTTTGGCCATTGAGCTGGACCACAACGCTTTGTGGCACGCCATCAAGAAAGAAGCCTTTCACGCTTCGATCCTGGACATGGAACTCAATGGCGTGGAAAGCAAAGTCTTGCTGCGCAACGTGCAAATGCACCCCTTCAAGCAGCTGATTCTGCACATCGACTTCCAACGCGTCGACGCTAACACCACACTGCACATGAAGGTGCCATTGCACTTCAACGGTGAAGAGAATTCGCCGGCGTTCAAGATTGACGCTTGCCTGATCACCCACGTCGTCACCGACCTGGAAGTGGCTTGCTTGCCCGCCGATCTGCCTGAGTTCATTGCCGTGGACCTGAGCGGCCTGAAGAAAGGCACTTCCCTGCACGCCAAGGATTTGACCTTGCCCCAAGGTGTCAAGGCTGTGATTCGTGGTCGCGAAAACCCCGTCATCGTGTCGGTGGTGGCACCAGTGGCCGAAGTGGTCGAGGCACCCGTGGCCGCGCCTGTCAAAGGCAAAGGCAAGAAGTAAGCCCTGCGCTGACTCTTGCAAAACGGCCCACTTCGGTGGGCCGTTTTGCTTTGCGGCGGCCACTTTGCCCCTACCATCTGCTCCTTGGATCTGACCTTACCGCCACCCATGAGCCGTTCCACCACCTCTATTGCGCACACGATGATCAAACTACTGGTTGGCCTGGGCAACCCCGGTCCTGAATACGAGGCCACGCGGCATAACGCGGGCTTTTGGTTTGTTGATGCTGCAGCGCGTGCGCTAAAGACCACGCTGGTGATGGACCGCAGCTACCACGGGCTGGTGGCGCGCACCAATTTTCAAGGGCAAGCGCTGTGGCTTTTGGAGCCGCAAACCTTTATGAACCTGTCGGGTAAATCGGTAGGCGCGCTGGCGCACTTTTTCAAGATCAATCCGGATGAAGTGCTGGTCGCCCATGATGAACTGGACCTGCCCCCCGGAGAAGCCAAGCTCAAATTTGGCGGCAGCCACGCTGGCCACAATGGCTTGCGCGACATCCATGCACAGCTCGGCACGGGTGACTATTGGCGGCTTCGGTTGGGCGTAGGTCACCCGGGCGTGAAGTCTGAAGTGGTTCATTGGGTGCTGAAAAAACCGTCGCTGGACCACCGCATTGCGATCGACCAGTGCGTGGACCGCGCGCTCACCGCCCTGCCCGCTCTGCTGGCGGGCGAAATGAACAAAGCCATGCTCCAAATCCACACCAGCAAGCCGCCACGGCCTAAACTACCCAAACCTGAGGCATTGCCGGGACCTGCAAAGGCCCCGGACGAACCGCCACCGGCACCTTAGATGCCAGCAGCCAAAGAGCTGCAGCATCCGAATTCAACAGGGAGGAAACCATGAAAGCATTGCATTTCAGGCGGTGGGTCTGCGCACTGTGTGTTGGCAGCGCCTGGGCGGTAGACGCAGCCGAGACCCCGACCATTTACCGTTGTGGCACGCGCTACAGCGATACGCCGTGTGCGCAAGCCGTGACCGTGCCGACCGCAGACCCCCGCAGTCCGGCACAAAAAGCGCAAACCGACGCGGCCACCAGCCGGGCGGCCATGTTGGCCGGGCAACTGGAGAAAGCGCGTCATTCAGATGAAGCTGCCGCCCGGCAACAGGCCCTGGCGCCGGCGGTCAAAGAGGCACCCAAGCCTTCGACGGCGGGAACACCCGATAAAGCCCACCCGCCCAAAAAGCACAAAAGAACTGCCGTTGCGGCAGCTGAAAAACTGAGAAGGCCGGTTCTGGAAAAGCCTCAAAAGCCCCTCGGATTCACCATCAAAGTGCCGGCCCCAAAAAAATGAGCCGCTTGGTCGACTCAGACTGCTGAGTCAGGGTGCGAAATCGCAGCCTCGGGTACTGAGGCTGTGGTCTGCGACGTGCCGGCTTGCAGGCGGCGGTACTTTTGCCAGAGGGTTTCACGGTCTTCAATAAAGGCCGGATTGAGAGGAATGCAGGCGACCGGACAGACCTGCACGCACTGTGGCTCGTCAAAATGGCCGACGCATTCGGTGCACTTGTGGGGGTCAATTTCGTAAATCTCGACGCCCATGTAAATGGCCTCATTGGGGCATTCAGGCTCGCAAACATCGCAGTTGATGCACTCGTCTGTAATCAACAACGCCATCTCTTGGGCCTCACTCTGCGGGGCGCAACTTGGCCTGCAAGCGCGCCAGGACCGAGGGCGGCACAAACTGCGCTACGTCACCTTGTAGGGTGGCGATTTCGCGCACCAGGGTGCTGGAAATAGGGGCGTAACGGGTATCCGCTGTCAGGAAAACCGACTCGATCGCCGGGGCCAGCGCCCGGTTCATGCCAGCGAGCTGGGCCTCAAAATCAAAGTCGGTCACCGAGCGCAGGCCGCGCACCATGGCGCAGGCGCCTTGGCTTCGGGCAAATTCGGTCACTAGGCCAGTAAACGGCAGCACTTTGACATGCGCCCAGGGCTGCACCACTTCGCGCACGGTGGCCAGGCGCTCATCCAGGGTAAACAGCGTTTTCTTGTGGTGCGCCGCAGCCACCGCCACGATGACCGTTCCAAACAAAGCGGCCGCACGCTGAATCAAATCGAGGTGACCCAAGGTGATGGGGTCAAACGTGCCGGGGTAGACGGCGATGGTGGACGCGCTGGCGTGGGCCATGTTCAAGCTCCGGAAGGGGTTTCAGGGGAAGCGGCTGCATCTGAGGCTGCGGCGGCACTGCGTGCGGCAGCCTGTTCGTCGGGCGTGGCGGCGCGCAGCAAATGGGCGTGCACCGCGCCCGCCTTCAGGTGGCGGTGCAGCACTAGGCCCAGCGGCGCAAGCTGCACATCGGTCCAAGCCACTGGCGCTTCAAGGTAAATCCAGCCTTGGGGCGCAATGGCGCGGCTGGCCGCCGTCAGGGCGGGCAACCACAGCGCCGAGTCAAACGGGGGATCAATAAAAACCACATGCAGACTGCCCGGTGCCGCCTGGCGCAGGTTGGACACGCCGTCGCCGCGTTGCACCTGCACCTGGTGGGCCGACAACTGGAGCTGGGTGCGTTTGAGCTGTTCTATCAAGGCGCTGTCTTGCTCGACCAGCACCACTTCTTGCGCACCGCGCGAGGCGGCCTCGAAACCCAAGGCTCCGGTGCCGGCAAATACGTCAATGCAGCGCATGCCGCGCAAATCCTGGCCAAGCCAGTTGAAAAGCGTTTCACGCACCCGGTCTGGCGTGGGACGCAGACCCGGTTTGTCGGAGACTTTGAGTTTGGTGCGCTTCCACACTCCGCCAATAATGCGGATTTCGTGGCTGCGCTGCACTTGGGGGCCGTGCTTGTGCACGGGAACGCGGGGCTTTTTCGGTTTCATGGGGCCTATTGTCGGGCTTGTTGGTGCCAAACGGCGGGCGGACCTCTGTGCTTACGGCACTTCGCTAAACCACCGCGTGCGCGGGATAGCCGGGGCCAAGGAACAGCGGGGGCGCAATACCCTCCGCGGCAAAAGCCCGGCGCACCGCCTCGCGCTGCTCGAGGCGCTCCATCAGCCCCGCCACCCGGGGCAAGGCGCTGACGGCCTGCGCACCCAAGGCATTGCCACGCGGATAAAGCTGCGACCAACGCACACAGGCGCCCAAATACAAGTCGCACACACTGAGCGCATCCCCCAACAGCCACGGGCCACCATGGCGAGCCAGTTCGGCCTCCAGCAAGCCCAGGTGCCCCAGCACTCTGGCGTGCAAGCGCGTTTGCAGCGCCGCAATGGCCGCAGGGCCAGACGCATAACGGTCGGTGTAAAACAACATGCGCAGGTCGGCGTGCAAGGTGTTGGACAGGTAAAACAACCACTTCAAAAACCGGCCGCGCGCAGCGGCACCCAAGGGTTTCAACACCCCGTGCTGGTCCGCCAAGTGCAACACAATGGCGGCCGTCTCAAACAGCGGTTCGTCTTGCGCCGGGTCCACAAGCACGGGCAACAGGCCCTGCGGGTTGAACTTCAAAAACGCCGGACTGCTTTGGGCCTGCTGGTGCCGGTCCACTTCGAGCGCCTCGTAGGGGGCACCGATTTCTTCCAGCGCCATGCGCACCACCACATTGGCGCTGTCTGGCGAATAAAACAGCGTGTAAGTCATGGCCAGGCGCTCAGGGCTTGCGCATCACCACCAAGCCCTTGAGGTACTCGCCCTCAGGAAAACTGATGGTCATGGGGTGGTCTGGCGCACCGCCCATGCGCTCGGTGATAAAGCCGTCCACTCCGGCGTCGGCCCCGGCAGAGGCCACAATTTTGTGAAACAGGTCGGCGCTGATACCACCCGAGCAAGAGTAGGTAAACAGCACGCCGCCGGGCTCCAAAATCTTGAACGCCAAGCGGTTGATGTCTTTGTAGGCCCGCGCAGCCCGCTCCGCATGCGCCACGGTGGGCGCGTATTTGGGCGGGTCGAGCACGATGGCGTCAAAGGTCTTGCCCGCCTGCGCAAACTGGCGCAGCGACGCATTGACGTCGGCGTCCATAAAGTGCGCGCGCTCGGGGGCAAAGCCGTTGAGCGCCACGTTGGCCGCAGCTTGGGCAATGGCCGGGCCCGAAGAGTCAATCGACGTGACGTGCGCCGCGCCGCCGGAGAGCGCAGCCACGGTAAAGCCGCCGGTGTAGCAAAAGCAGTTCAACACGCGCTGAAACTGCAAGCGCTTGGCGTGGTCTGCAAACCGCTTGCGGCTGTCGCGTTGGTCCAAGTAATAGCCAGTTTTGTGGCCGTGGGCAATGTCCAGCGCCAGCTGCCAGCCGTGTTCGCGCAGCACCAGGTCGGTCGCGCCGCTGCCGCGCAGCCAGCCTGTCGCCTCGGGCAGGCCCTCCAGGGCGCGGCTGCTGGCATCGGAGCGCTCGTAGAGCTGGCTCAGGCCGGTGTGGGCCAGCAGTGCGTCGGCAATGACGGCCTTCCAGCGCTCGACCCCGGCCGAGGTGAACTGCGCCACCAGCGTGTCGCCGTAGCGGTCAACGATCAGCCCCGGCAGCCCGTCAGACTCGCCATGCACCAGGCGCATGCCATCGCTTTGAATGTCAAAGCGGCTGCGCGCCTGCAGGGCCAGGGCAATGGTGCGGCTGAAAAAGGTCGCGTTGATGCGCTGCGCCTCGTCAAAACTCCAAACCCGTGCCCGGATTTTGGAACTGGGGCTAAACGCCGCCCAGCCCAAAAACTGGCCGTCATGGCCCTCGACCCGCACCGTCTCGCCGCTGTCGCCGCCTCCGCGCTCGATGGCAGACTCAAAGATCCAGGGATGGCGGCGCAACAAAGAGCGCTCTTTGCCGGCGCGAAGGCGTAGGGTTTTCATGCCGGTATTGTCGCTTGGGGTGTTGCCAGGGTTTGGCCCAAGGCACGCCCGAGGCACCCACGGACATGCAAGGCACCCCGCCCGCCTCTTGCAACGATTTTCATTTTGCTAAGATTGCGTTGCCGGTTTCCACCCCAACCGGCGGACAAGAAAATTGAAGGGCAAACCCGGCCAAAGCCGGCGACGCAAAGCCACCGAACTAAAGCGCTCCCCCGCAGCGCAAGGTCAGCGGGGCCGCCAGATTCGACGGACAAGATCCCCTTGTCTGCTCTTTCCTTTTGTTGCACACCGCAATGAGGAAGTCGATATGCGTCAAATGTTTGCACCCTGCTGCGCTTTTAGGTTTTCTACTTCAAATCGATTAACCAGCATTGGAATCTCCGTAATGCTGCGGCTGAGCGGCGACGAACGTCACCAGGTCCGGCGCGTCAATCGCGTCGTAATACTCGGGGAGTTGGACCTGGCTTCGGCATCAATCAAATCGGAAGCAAGCATGAGATCGTTCCGCCGCCCCGTGTTCTCGGCCCAAGGCCGCACTCGGCGTGTGAGGCCAGCAGATCGGATTGCTCCGGAACGTCGCGATGGGCACGCGGGCACTTCAAGTTAGGCCTCCAAATGCACGTCTACCACGGCACAAACGCAGGGAACGCTGAAAAATTCGTTCGCGAAGGCATTGACGGACACCGCCTTCATCAACGTTGCATAGGCGGCTCGCAAGATGCTGAATCGGGACTTTTTGTAACGCCCACATTAGCTGTTGCGCGGAGATTTGGCTTGTATATTATTGAAGTTGATGTCGACATTTCAGAATTGGAAGTGCCACCTATGCTACGAGCGGCAGGTGCCAATTTGGAGAGCTCTTTGAGCAACCCAGCGGAACCACAAGCACTTATCAGAACACGGATAGAACCCCATAGGGTCAGGGTTATCGAGTCGCACCCGAACGGTTACCCGTTCAATCCGCAAACATCAGCCGGCACGCAACAATCTGCCGCCAACCAATAGCAAGGCCAGGCGAATGTCACTCTCGGCGTCCAAGCGAATCACCTTGCTCAAGGAAATCAGCGGTCGGCTACAGGTCGAAGACTGGCCGCTCATTGACCTTACATTGTCGCAATTCAATCTTCCAACTTCTGAAACTTGGAATCAAAGCAAGTCCAATTACGTCTTAGAGATGTGTAAGTCCGCAACTGACGAGAAGTTGTTGGAACTATCCCAGCATGTTGGCTACATCCTCGAAGAAGCGCAAAACTTGGGAATTGATCCACCGTTCTGGCGGAAAAGAATGCTCCGGTTATTCATCTCACACTTGTCCGCCGAGAAAGCCTTCGCAGCCGAACTTCAGGAAGCGCTACTGCACTACGGCATAAGCGGCTTCGTGGCCCACAACGACATCGAACCCACGGTCGAATGGCAGGGCCAGATTGAAACAGCGCTTGCCACAGCCGACTCCCTGGTAGCTCTGCTGCACCCAACCTTTCAGAAAAGTGACTGGACCGATCAGGAAATCGGCTTCGCAATGGGGCGGGGTCTACCGGTCTTCGCCGTGAAATTCGGACAGGATCCTTACGGATTTATAGGCCGATTTCAAGCCTTCGCGGGTAGCGGCAAGCCTGTCGAGGCAATTGCCAAAGAGCTCTTTGAAACATATCGAAAGAACAAGCAAACGCAAAAGCGAATGGCTGAAGTGCTGGTAAACCTTTTTGAAGACAGTGGGAGCTTCACCGCAGCCAAAACAAGAATTGGTTACCTTGAAGGCCTTGAGTACTGGGACACTGGCTTCGTGCCTCGCTTGGAAGCTATGGTCGAGTCAAACTCTCAAATATCAGGGTCATGGGATGTGCCTGAACGGGTTGAACAGCTAACTAAGAAGTGGGCCGATGTGTGAGCCATCATGAAACACGCTCCACCCGATCAACCTTCTAATGTTTTACGCGGTATTTTCCATGTGCGCCAAGCGCCCCCCCCACGGCCTTTACGAGCCGTGCAAGTGAGGGCAGTGCCGGCTCTGGAAACCGCTCCAAGTAGGCCTGCTTCAGCGAACGCCCGGCGATTCAGTCCTTGCAACTGGTGCGCGGGTGGGCCCAAACGTCCGCCTCCACCTGTATCGAAAGTGGAGGACGCTTAATGGCAGCAGCAGGCCGGCCACGAGCGGGTCGCAATTCAGCTAGTTCGGCCTCAGTCAATGGCAGAGCGTCTGGGTCGCTCATCGCGGCGGCGGTGATCGCAGCGTCTTCCTCGCTGTCGGGCAAGACAATTTCGCGGCCAGATCGGGTTTTAACCATTCAACACCGTCCTCAGCACCATATCCACAATCAGCGCCTCGGCCGCCGCAAAGTCGGACTCTTCGAGCGCGGGTTTGCCCAGCACCAGGCTGATTTGGCTGGCCCAGTCGGCGTAGACCTGGGTGGACGCCCAGAGCAAGACCATCAGATGGCGGCCGTCCACGGCGCGGCACAGGCCGCGTTCGGCCCAGCGGTTTAAGACCGCCACATCGGCTTGCACCGCGGGGATCACCCGCGCAGCAATTTCGGCCGAAAAAATGGGGGCGCCCGACACCACTTCGTTGGCGTAGACGCGCGAGTCGTCGGGGTGCTCGCGCGAGAAGCGCAGTTTGCCGGCAATGTATTCGCGCAGCGCTTGCTCGGGGTCGTCGGGGTGCTGGCCCAGCGCGTCCATGTACGACAGCCACACGTCGAGCACGCCGTGCAGTACGCGGCGGTAGAGCTCTTCTTTGCTGGGAAAGTAATACAGCAGGTTTTGCTTGGAGGCGCCCACCTCGCGGGCAATGTGGTCCAAAGACACGCCACCAAAGCCGCGCTGGGCAAACAGGCGTTTGGCGGCCGCCAGGATGTCGGCCTCGAGCAGCTTGCGGGCCTGGCTGAGTTTGACGACCTTGGTCTTGCCCCCCTTTGGCGCTGCCGTTTTGGGCGCAGTCACCGCCGGTTTGGCCGCCCGGGCTTTGGCGGTATGGGGTGGGGCAATGAGAGGTAGCGCCGGATTTTTCATTTTTTTGGTACGGGTATTGCTAGTTAAATGTCTAGGGTTTTTACCAATTGGTAAAACAATTATTACTGGATTAAATAAACATTGCAAACCGTCTTGGCGACGCGCGCAGCGCCTTTGTACTGCCGGATCGACAAGCCATTTTGATGCCACCCACGCGATTGGAAACCACACCATGCAAGCAGACGCTCTGACGCCCGGAGTCCACGCCGGTCGGCTGCCCGCGGCGCAATACGCCCAGAACTTTTGCGACGCGCACCCGCCACTCAACTTGGCACAGGCCAAGATTGAGGCGGACCGCTGCTATTACTGCTTTGATGCGCCCTGCCAAACCGCCTGCCCCACGGGCATTGATGTGCCCAGCTTTATCCGGCGCATTGCCGACGACAACCCGCGCGGCGCGGCGCGCACCATTTTGGAGTCCAACCCCCTGGGCGGCATGTGCGCCCGGGTCTGCCCCACCGAGGTGCTGTGCGAGCAAGCCTGCGTGCGCAACACCCATGAGGACAAACCGGTGGAAATTGGCCTCTTGCAGCGCTACGCCACAGACCACCTGATGGCCCGGCCTGGCGCGCCTTTGTTTACCCGGGCCGCGGCCACCGGGCGCCGGGTGGCTGTGGTGGGCGCTGGGCCGGCGGGTTTGGCGTGCGCCCACGGACTGGCGCGTCTGGGCCATGGCGTGGTGCTGATGGACGTCCAGCCCAAGCTTGGCGGCCTGAACGAATACGGACTGGCCACCTACAAGACCACCGACGGTTTTGCCCAAAAAGAGGTGGCCTGGCTGCTGTCTATTGGCGGGATTGAGGTGCGCTACGGCGTGGCGCTGGGGCGAGAATTGCAGCTTGATGCCCTCACCCAAGAGTTTGATGCCGTGTTTCTAGGCCTAGGCTTGACCGGGGTGAACCACATTGGCATTGCCGAGCCATCGGCCAGCGGCCTGCGCAACGCGGTGGACTTTATTGCCGAGCTCCGCCAAGCCAACAACCCGGCCAGCGTGCCAGTGGGGCGCCGCGTGGTGGTAATTGGCGGCGGCATGACCGCCGTGGACGCAGCCGTGCAGTCTAAAAAATTAGGAGCCCAGTCGGTGACCATCGTGTACCGCCGTGGTGCGCAGGAGATGGGTGCCTCGCACCACGAACAGGCATGGGCGCTCGAAAACGGGGTGCACATCCACCACTGGGCCAGCCCGACGCGTCTATTGACCGAAGGCGACCGGATCCATGGTGTTGAGTTTGGCGGCATGCAATTAGCAGATGGCAAGCTGCAAGCCACTGGTGAGCACTTTGTGCTGGAGGCCGACTTGGTGCTGAAAGCCATTGGTCAAACCTTGGTCGTGCAGCCCCTGGGCAGCGCCTTGGAACTGAAAGGCGGACGGATCCTGACCGATGCCGAGGGACAGACCTCGCACCCCAAAGTCTGGGCCGGCGGCGACTGCCGCTTCGGCGGGCGCGACCTGACGGTCGAAGCCGTGGAGCATGGCAAAGTGGCCGCCCATTCCATTCACAACGCCATCAGCGCCTGACCATCCGAAAGCACCTCCATGGCCAACTTGCACTCCACCTTTGCCGGCATCCAAAGCCCCAACCCCTTTTGGCTGGCCTCCGCGCCGCCGACCGACAAGGCTTACAACGTAAACCGCGCCTTTGAGGCCGGCTGGGGCGGTGTGGTCTGGAAAACATTGGGCGAGGCTGGACCGCCCATCGTCAACGTCAGCGGCCCCCGCTATGGCGCGCTTCTGACGCCAGACCGGCGGCTGATGGGCTTTAACAATATTGAGCTCATTACCGACCGCGACTTGGAACTCAACCTGCGCGAAATTGCCGAGGTAAAACGCCTGTGGCCGGACCGGGCGATGGTGGTATCCCTCATGGTGCCCTGCGAAGAAAACTCCTGGAAGGCGATTCTTCCGCGGGTAGAGGACACGGGCGCGGATGGCATCGAGCTCAATTTTGGTTGCCCGCACGGCATGAGCGAACGGGGCATGGGCGCCGCGGTGGGCCAGGTGCCCGAGTACATCCAGATGGTCACCCAGTGGTGCAAGCACTACAGCAAGCTGCCGGTAATCGTCAAGCTCACGCCCAACATTACCGACATCCGCCGCCCGGCGCGCGCCGCCAAAGCCGGCGGGGCCGATGCCGTGTCGCTGATTAACACCATCAACTCCATCATGGGGGTGGACCCCTATTCGCTGACCATGAGCCCTTCCACGGGCGGTCGGGGCTCGCACGGCGGCTATTGCGGCCCGGCCGTCAAGCCGATTGCGCTGAACATGGTGGCCGAGATTGCCCGTGACCCGCAAACCGCCGGAATTCCAATATCCGGGATTGGCGGCATCGGCACCTGGCGTGACGCCGTGGACTACCTGGCTTTGGGCGCCGGCAACGTTCAAGTGTGCACCGCGGCCATGGTTTACGGCTTCAAGATCGTGCAAGAGATGGCCGACGGCCTGTCCAATTACATGGATGACATGGGCTTTACAGCCGTCAGCGACATCGTGGGCAAAGCGATTCCTACCGTATCAGACTGGCGTTACCTCAACCTGAATCACATCAGCAAGGCGGTCATCAACCAAGACAGTTGCATCCAATGCGGACGCTGCCATATTGCCTGCGAAGACACCTCGCACCAGGCCATTACCGCCACCAAAGACGGTAAGCGCCACTTTGAAGTCAAAAATGACGAGTGCGTCGGCTGCAACCTGTGCGTCACGGTCTGCCCGGTAGCCGACTGCATTACCCTGCGGGACTTGGCGCCCGGGGAGTTGGACGAGCGGACCGGAAAGCCCGTGTTGGCCACCCATGGCGACTGGACCAGCCACCCCAACAACCCGATGCGTAGCGCGGCCTAAAGCACCGTGCGGCCTTGAATGACAAGTCTGTAAATCTGCCCTATTCTGTAAACCCCATTGCCACAGGAAATTAAGCCCATGACCACACTTTTGATTCGCGGCGGCACCGTCGTCAACGCTGACCGGGCCTTCAAGGCCGATGTGCTCACCCAGGACGGAAAAATCACCGCCGTCGGCGAAAACCTATCGGCGCCTGCGGGCGCCACCGTGGTGGACGCTGGTGGCCAATATGTCATGCCCGGCGGCATTGACCCACACACCCATATGCAGTTGCCGTTTATGGGCACCACCACCATGGACGACTTTTACACGGGCACCGCTGCGGGACTGGCGGGCGGCAACACCACCATCATCGACTTTGTGATTCCCAACCCGCAGCAAAGCCTGATAGAGGCTTACCAAACCTGGCGCGGCTGGGCCGAAAAATCGGCCAGCGACTACAGCTTTCACGTCGCCATTACCTGGTGGAGCGAGCAGGTACGCCAGGAGATGGGTGCGCTGGTGCAGAACGAGGGCGTGAACAGTTTCAAACACTTTATGGCCTACAAAAACGCCATCATGTGTGACGACGAGACGTTGGTAAACAGTTTCAAGCGGGCGCTGGAGCTCGGCGCCATGCCCACGGTCCATGCCGAAAACGGCGAACTGGTCTACCTGCTCCAAAAACAAGTAGCAGAGATGGGTATTACCGGTCCCGAGGGCCACCCGCTGTCGCGCCCGCCCATGGTGGAAGGCGAGGCCGCCAACCGTGCCATTGCGATTGCCGATGTGCTGAACGTACCCATCTACGTTGTGCACGTGAGCTGCATCGAGGCGGCCGAGGCCATTGCCCGCGCCCGTGCGCGGGGCCAGCGCGTCTATGGCGAAGTGCTGGCAGGCCACCTGGTGGTGGACGACAGTGTTTACCGTCACCCCGACTTTGCTACCGCCGCCGCCCACGTGATGAGCCCCCCCTTTAGGGGCAAAGAGAACCAGGAGTTCTTGTGGCGTGGCCTGCAAAGCGGCAACCTCCACACCACGGCCACCGACCACTGCACCTTTTGCGCTGCGCAAAAGGCCGTGGGAAAAGACGATTTCTCCAAAATCCCCAACGGCACGGGCGGCGTCGAAGAGCGCCTGGCGGTGATTTGGGACGCCGGCGTGAACACCGGGCGTCTAACGCCCTCAGAGTTCGTGGCCATTACCTCTGCCAACACCGCGAAGCTGTTCAATATCTACCCCCAAAAGGGCAGCGTGTCGGTGGGAGCAGATGCAGATTTGGTGGTGTGGGATCCGGCCGGGACCAAGACTTTGTCGGCGGCGACGCAGCACAGCAAGGGAGACTTCAATATCTTTGAAGGCCGCACCGTGACAGGCATTCCGAGCCACACAGTGAGCCGGGGCGAGCTGGTCTTTGTGCAAGGAGACCTGCGGGCCGTGCGAGGCGCCGGGCAGTACGTCAAGCGCCCTGCGTTCAATGCAAATTTTGCGGCGGCCAGCTTGCGCGCCACGGCATTAAAGCCCACCGCAGTAGCGCGTTAACGCGGTTCTGTATTCCACCCTTTCTTTGAGTACCAACAATGTCTACTGCAACCGACATCGATATCTCCAAAATTCGGATCAATGGGGACCGCCTGTGGGCATCGCTCATGGAACTCGCCCAAATCGGCGCCACCCAAAAAGGTGGCGTCTGCCGCCTCACTCTCACGGACCTGGACAAGCAAGGCCGTGACCTGGTGACCCGTTGGGCCCGGGAGGCGGGCATGACCGTGACCATCGACAAGATTGGCAACGGCTTCATGCGCCGCGCCGGGCGCAACAACAGCCTGCCACCGATCATGACCGGCAGCCACATCGACACCCAGCCCACTGGCGGCAAGTTCGATGGCAATTACGGCGTGCTGGCGGGGATTGAAGTCGTGCGCACACTAAACGATTTGGGCATCGAGACCGAGGCTCCGATCGAAGTGGCCTTCTGGACCAACGAGGAGGGCTCCCGGTTTGTGCCGGTCATGATGGGCTCGGGCGTGTTTGCCAAGGCCTTTACGCTGGAACATGCGTATGCGGCGACCGACACTGAGGGCAAAACGGTAGGCGCTGAGCTGGCGCGCATTGGCTACGTGGGTGACCAGGAGCCGGGCGACCATCCGATTGGCGCGTATTTTGAAACGCACATCGAGCAAGGCCCGGTATTGGAGGACAACGACATCACTATTGGCGTGGTGCAAGGCGTGCTTGGTATTCGCTGGTTTGACTGCACCGTGACCGGCATGGAAGCCCACGCCGGCCCCACGCCCATGGCGCTGCGGCGCGACGCCATGCAGGTCGCCACGCACATCATGCAAGAGGTGGTGGCCAGTGCGCTGCGCCATGCGCCACACGGGCGCGGCACCGTGGGCATGGTGCAGGTCCACCCCAACAGCCGCAACGTGATCCCAGGGCGCGTGAAATTCAGCATTGACCTGCGCAATAGCACGGATGCCTTGGTGGACCAGATGGCCGACGAGGTGAAAGCCTTTGCTGCACGCAAAGCCGCCGAGACCGGGCTGGATGTCAAGATTGAGCTGGTGTCCAGCTACTCGGCCATTGGCTTTCATGCGGATTGCATCGACGCAGTGGCGCGTGCGGCCGCCAAGTTGGGCTACTCGAATATGCCGGTGGTCTCCGGCGCCGGGCACGATGCGGTCTACATGGCCAAATTGGCGTCCAGCGGCATGATCTTTATTCCCTGCAAGGACGGCATTAGCCACAACGAAATTGAAGACGCCCAACCGGAGCACATCACGGCAGGCTGCAACGTGCTGCTGCACGCTATGCTGGAGCGCGCCGGAACCTAAAAAACAAGGACCAAGAACTTTCCATGAGCCAGGACCCCACAACGAAGCCCTCCCATTTGGCCGTAGAAGTTCGCGATGCATCTCTGATCTACAACCCCCAATCTGCCCCCGTTCACGCACTTTCGCATGTGGACTTGGCCATCGAACCGGGAGAATTTGTTTCGCTGATTGGCCCTTCGGGCTGCGGAAAGACCACGCTTTTGCGCGTGATTGCCGATCTTGAGCACATCACTAGCGGCAGCGTTTTGGTCAACGGCGTATCCCCGCATGACGCCCGCCTGGCGCGCGCCTATGGCTACGTGTTTCAGGCGCCGGCGCTGTTTCCGTGGCGCACAGTGCTGGGCAACGTCAAGCTGCCGCTGCAAATTCAGGGCCGGCCTGCGGCCGAATGCGAGGCGATTGCCCGGGAGCAACTCGCACGTGTGGGGCTGAGTGGCTTTGAGACCAAGTTTCCTTGGCAACTTTCGGGTGGCATGCAGCAGCGCGCCTCGATTGCGCGCGCGTTGTCCTTTGAGCCGCGTATTCTGATGATGGACGAGCCCTTTGGGGCACTCGATGAAATCACCCGCGACCGGCTCAACGAGCAGTTGCAGCAGCTTTGGCAGCGGGAGCGGCGTACGGTCGTGTTTGTCACCCACTCGATCGCCGAAGCGGTGTATTTGTCCACGCGCATTGTGGTCATGTCACCCAGACCCGGGCGCATTGTGCGCACGATCACCTCCACGCTGCCCGACGAGCGCCATCTAGGCTTGCGCGACTCGGTGGAATTTATGGAAATGGCGCATGCCGTACGTGAGGCGCTTGCCGATGGCCACCACGACTAGCGCCGAAGTGCCTTGGGGTGCGCGCCTGCAAATGCAGGGGCTACCTATTTTGGTGATTTTGTTGGCGACCTTGACCGCCTGGTACGCGCTAACGGTTTACCTGAATGCCCCGGGTGCAATTGAGCGGGTGCTTGAGCCAAAAGGTGCCTGGGGCTGGCGCGACCTGGTCGATGCCACGCTGGCCATGCAACGCCCGGTGCTCCCGGCACCGCACCAAGTGGCGCTGGACCTGTACAGCAGCCTGGTGGACTGGCCCCTGGATTCGCCGCGCAATCTGCTGTTCCATGTGGCTGTTACTGGCCAAAGCACGCTGGTGGGTTTTGCAATGGGCACGGTGCTCGGACTGGTGCTTTCAGTCTGTATCGTGCATTCCCGCACCTTGGACCGGGCGCTTTTGCCCTGGATCGTGGCTTCACAGTCGGTGCCTGTTCTGGCGATTGCGCCCATCGTGTTGGTGATACTGGGCAGCATGGGCTTTGCAGGCGTGGCGCCGAAAGCCGTCATTGCCATGTATTTGTGCTTTTTTCCGGTGACGGTCGCCATGGTGCAAGGCTTGCGCTCGCCTCAGGTCATTGAGACCGAGATGATGCACACCTACGCCGCCACCCGATGGCAGGCGCTTTGGATGCTGCGGCTCCCCGCAGCGCTGCCGTTTTTGTTTCCGGCGCTGCGGGTGGGTATTGCCGCCGGGCTGGTAGGCGCCATGGTGGCCGAGTTGCCTACCGGAGCGCAGGCGGGGCTCGGCGCTCGGCTTTTAACCGGTTCTTACTATGGTCAAACCGTACAAATTTGGTCGGCACTGGTGATGTCGGCGCTGCTGGGCCTGGGCTTCACGGCCGCCATGGCCGCGCTGGAGTCGGCGGTTCTTGGACCCCGGAGGCGAGCATGAGCGCCTATGGAGCCCCTAAAGCCCAACGCCCTTGGATGGCGGGCGCCCTCAGTCTGGGCGGGTTCGGACTTGCACTCTGGTTTTTGTTCTCAGGCCTGGCCGCGACGGACACGCCCAAAGATGCACCGTTTTGGACCGCCACCGTGGCCTTGGCTGTCCTGGCAGTGTGGGGCATCCGGCGGCTTGCAAGCCTCGAAGGCAGCAAGTGGTACCCCCTGCTGACGGCAGCCCTCTTTGGCCTGTGGATCCTTTATTTTTGGCAATTACTGACGGTGGCGCTGGACGTGCCCCGCGTGCTGCTTCCCGCGCCTTGGCTCATTGTGGTGTCGCTTCAAGAGCACCTGCCCACCCTGGGCGGAGATTTTGTGCAAACGGTGGTCCGGGCCGTGCTGGTCGGCTGGTTGGTGGGCTGTGGCTTGGGTTTTGGCGTGGCCCTGGCGATTGACCGGATGCCTTTTTTACAGCGCGGACTGCTGCCGCTGGCGTCCTTGACCAGCACCGTTCCGTTGGTGGGAGTGGCACCGATTGCAGTGATGTGGTTTGGCTTTGATTGGCCCTCCAAGGCCGCCGTCGTGGTGCTGATGACGTTTTTTCCTATGCTGGTGTCTACGCTTGCTGGCCTGAAGGCCGCCGATCGACTCGAACGCGAACTCATGCACAGTTATGCCGCCAGTTACGGCCGCACGCTGTGGTCGCTGCGGTTGCCCTCGGCCCTTCCCTTCGTTTTTTCCGCGCTCAAGATCAACGCGACCTTGGCCTTGATCGGTGCCATCGTTGCCGAATTTTTTGGTTCCCCAACGGCAGGCTTGGGTTTTCGAATCTCCACCGAAGCCACCCGTATGAATATGCCGCTGGTGTGGGCGGCTGTGACGGTTTCCGCCGTAACCGGCTCTGTCGCCTACGCGATGCTGGCGGCATGGGAGCGCCGCGCCGCCTTTTGGCATCCGTCTGTCCGGGGTAAAAAATAGATGTCGTCCGCGCTTGCCCCCTTGCCCTTGTTGTTTCCCCGGCGTACCCTCGCGGGTCTGCCATTTTTCCCCCTGTCTTTTCAACCCTAGGAGTAATCCATGATTCTGCGATCCAAGTTAACGAAAACACTGTTGGCAAGCCTGCTGGCCGTGACCGGCTTTGCGGCAAGCGCCCAGGAAAAGGTCACCGTTCAGCTGAAATGGCTGCCGCAAGCCCAGTTTGCGGGTTACTACGTGGCGCAGGCCAAGGGCTACTACAAGGATGCCGGTCTGGACGTCACGATTAAGGCCGGCGGACCCGATATTTCGCCGGTCCAGGTCATCGCTGGCAAGGCCGCTGACGTGGTGGTGAACTGGATGCCCGACGCACTGGCCGCCCGTGAAGCTGGTGTGCCTTTGGTCAATATTGCCCAGGTGTTCAACCAGTCCGGATTGATGCTGACCTGCAAGAAGTCAAGCGGCGTGAGCAGCCCCAAAGACCTCAAGGGCAAGACCCTGGGCGTCTGGTACGGCGGCAATGAATACCCCTTCTTGAACTGGATGTCCAAGCTCGGCTACAAGCCCGACACCGATATCAAGATCCTCAAGCAAGGCTTTAACGTAGACCCGCTGTTGCAAAACCAGGCCGCATGTATCTCGACCATGATTTACAACGAGTACTGGCAAGTGGTGGACGCGGGTGTCAAAGAGAGCGAACTGATCACCTTCTTCTATGAAAAAGAAGGCGTTGCCTCCTTGGAAGACGGCTTGTATGTGCTGGAGTCCAATCTGAAAGACCCCGCCTTCGTGGCCCGCATGGCCAAGTTCCTCAAGGCCAGCTTCAAAGGCTGGAATGACGCCGTGAAGAACCCCGCTGAAGCCGCCAAAATCGTGGTCAAGGCTGACACCTCAGGCAGCGCCAACGAAGCGGTCCAGAAGCGCCAGATGGAAAACGTGGCCAAACTCATCACCACCGCCAGCACTGCCAAAATGGGCTACTTGGAACCCGCGGCCTATGAGCGCACGGTCAAAGTACTGCTGTCCAGCGGCAGCTCGCCTGTGATCAAGAAAGACCCGGGCAAAGCCGCCTACTCCCACGCAGTCTGGGAAGCTTCGACAAAGTAAGCATCCCGCGCTGACCCTGGCAAGTGCGCCGGGGCGCACGCTGATCCAAGGGTTCAGTGGCTTCGGCCACTGAACCCTTTTTTGTTGTGCCCTTCCAGCCCATAAAGACGCCCCGTGCGTATCATCGCAGTCTTGCTTGATAACCCCGAGCCCTGACCATGTTGCGAATTACCGAACTGAAACTGCCCCTGACCGCCCTGCCGGTCGAGGCCCGGCGCGCCGCCGACGCACCCAGCGAAACTGACGAGGACCGCCGCCCTGCGGCCCATCCGCTGCATGCGTTGACCCGGATGGCCGCACAGGCCTTGGGTGTGGCGGTGGCAGACATCCAACAGCTGCACGTCTTCAAGCGCAGCTTTGACGCACGCAAGGCCGATTTGCTGGCGGTTTTCATTGTGGACCTGACGCTGGACGCGGCGCTGGAGCAGCGCCTGTTGGCCCAGTTTGCCGGGCACCCACACATTGGTGCTACGCCCGATATGGCCTACCACCTGGTGCGGCAAGTGACTGAACCCGGGGTGCGGCGTCCGGTGGTGGTGGGCTTTGGACCCTGCGGCATGTTTGCTGCGCTGCTGCTGGCGCAAATGGGCTTCAAGCCCATCGTGCTGGAGCGCGGCCCCGCAGTGCGCCAACGCACCAAGGACACCTGGGACCTGTGGCGCAAACACACCCTGCACCCCGAGAGCAATGTGCAGTTTGGCGAAGGCGGCGCCGGCACTTTTTCGGACGGCAAGCTCTGGAGCCAGATTAAAGACCCCCGCCATCTGGGACGCAAAGTCATGCAGGAGTTTGTGGAGGCAGGAGCGCCGCCTGAGATTCTGGTGGAAGCCCACCCCCACATTGGCACCTTCAAACTTGTCAAGGTCGTGGAGAACCTGCGAGCCCGCATCATCGCGCTGGGCGGTGAAGTACGTTTTGGCCACCGCGTGACCGACATCCGGACCACCACGATAAGCAGCAGCGAAGGCGAGGTGCGCCGCATCTGCGGCCTGCAGGTGCTGGACTTGGCCAGCGGCACGCTGCAAGAACTGGCCGCCGACCACGTGGTCATGGCCTTGGGTCACAGCGCACGCGACACCTTTGCCATGCTATGGCGCCAGGGCGTAGCGATGCAGGCCAAGCCCTTCTCGGTGGGCTTTCGCATTGAACACCCCCAGGGCGTCATCGACCGCGCACGCTGGGGCCGCCACGCAGGCCACCCGCTCTTGGGCGCCGCTGACTACAAGTTGGTGCACCATGCCAACAATGGCCGCAGCGTCTACAGCTTTTGCATGTGCCCTGGCGGTACGGTGGTGGCCGCGACGTCGGAGCCCGAACGCGTGGTGACCAATGGCATGAGCCAATATTCACGCAACGAACGCAACGCCAACGCGGGCATCGTGGTGGGCATTGACCCGGCCGACTATCCGCACGACGAGGCCAGTTTTGTGGCGGCTTTCGGCGCCACGGACGGCGCGCGTTATGCCGCAGAGGCACGCGCGTTGCTGGACTGTCAGCCTCCCAGCGCGAACCGCGCGCACCCTCTGTCCGGCATCGCTTTTCAGCGGACGTTGGAATCCGGGGCCTATGTGCATGGTGGCGCGACCTATGAGGCGCCCGGGCAACTGGTGGGCGACTTTTTAGCCGCCCGTGCATCGACTGCGTTCGGCACGGTATTGCCCTCCTACCGGCCCGGCGTGAAACTGGTGGATCTGGCCGGCAGCCTGCCGAGCTTCGCGATTCAGGCGATTCGCGAGGCGCTGCCCGTTTTTGGACGCAAGATCAAGGGCTTTGACATGGCAGACGCCGTGCTAACCGGCGTAGAAACGCGGACATCAAGCCCGGTCAAACTGCCCCGCGGCGAAGACCTGCAGAGCACAAACCTGCGTGGTCTGTACCCGGCAGGGGAAGGTGCGAGTTACGCCGGGGGCATTTTGTCGGCCGGCGTCGACGGTATCAAAGTGGCTGAGGCACTGGCCCGGGATTTGCTGCCTTAAGGCCTTGGGACGGGTATTGCCCACGTTAGAGTTCCCGACCATGGAAAAAATGAATATCGCAGCCCCCCAACCGCGCAAGCCAGGGCGCCCCAGCAAGTCCCATGTCGATGCGTCGATTGACATTCGCAAGGCGGCACTCAAGGCGTTTGCTCGCGGTGGCTTCAATGGCGTGAGCATTGTGGAAATCGCCCGCATGGCGGGGGTCGCCAAGCCCCTGGTGCATTACCACTATGCGTCCAAAGATTTGTTGTGGGAAGCGGCGGTAGGGGATGCGGTGGCTGCTCTGCGCGCGGAAGTGACGCAATTTCAAGGCGCCTTGGCGGCGACGGCATCCGCGCCAGAATTGCTGCGGATGGTGGCCCGGCAGTTGGTGCTTTTTGCCTCACGTCACCCTGAGCTGGTGCACATTGTGGTGGACGAGACGAGCAAGGGTGGAGCACGGGCCGAGTGGCTTCGCACCCACCTTCTGGCGCCGGGCTACGCGATAGGCAAAACCCTGATAGAGGGCTTGGCCCGCCTTGCCGGCCAACGCGAACCTCCCGTGGAGCACCTGACTCCGCTGGTTTTAGGCATCATGAATTTCCCTTTTATGGACGCCCAGGTCATTCGTGACGCTTACGGAGTGGACGTGTATTCCCCGGACTACGTCGAGCGCCACGGCGAGATGCTGTTTCAGGTGCTACGCGGCTTGCTCCTGCCGAACTAGGGTAAACACCGGCTTGGATTAAATTATGCCTTTTGGCATAATTTAATCTCCACTCGTGCAAGAGTCGCCCATGCCCCACCCAAAATCGGCCTACCTTGGCTACGCCGCCCATGAACTGGAGGCGAGCCCCTACGCCCGCTTTTTCAGGTCCGAAATGACGCCCTTGCCAGAGCATGTGCGTGAGGCCATCGCGATGGGCCTGCAAACGGTGGACCTGCTCCCGTCCGTTGAAAGTGCACCCGAACTGCAGACCCGTGGCTACTGGCCCGTCGAAAACGGCGTCACCATCAGTCCCGACGGCGCCTTCCGCGTCTTTGTGCGGACTGACATGCCGGGGGTTACCCCGGCCATGTGGGACTGGTGGTTTGCCTGGCATGGCAGCGAGGCACAACGCTACAAGTTGTGGCACCCCCGCGCGCACATGCATGCGGCTTGGGCCGACGGTCGCAGCGACTTGAACCACTACGTTGGTCGTACATCGCATGTGGTGGAGTACGTGGGCAACCAGCGCCTGAACCTGGCGATTCGTTTCGTACCCCCCGCCACCCTAGGCCTCGACGAAGCACGACTCAAGCGCGATGGCGAAGTGGCGATTTGTGCCCGCGGCTCGATGGCAGGAACCCCCATGGAGACTGGCTGGCTGGTTCACCATGTGCGTCCCGTGCCGGGCGGCTCTGAAATGCGCTCGCGCTTTTGGCTGGCGGGCGCCAACATCCGCCCACACGGCATGCCAGGAACGGTCGGTGCCCTGCTGGGCAAAGTGGCTGCAAAGTTTGCACCGCTGACTAACAACATGGCCATGGAGTTGCTAGTGCACTGCGCCCAAGAGATGAACCATCTGGCTGAGTTCTTGCCCGCACTCTACGAACATTTTGGCCCCAGCAAACAGGCTTAAACCCTCGCATCAACACCGTCACAGCAAGGAATTTGTATGCAACAAGCCAAAACCAAAGGCAGGGTTTTTCGCCCTGGCGACAGCGGTTTTGAACAGGCCGTCCTGGGCACCAGTTTCACCGTGCGTGACCCTGGACGCCGGCCGGAAATCGTCGTGCAGGCCAACGCCGCTGACGAGGTGGTATCGGCAGTTCGCCAGGCGGCGTTGGACGGGATGCACATCGGCATGTGCTCGGGTGGCCACAGTTGGGCGCAAAACCATATCCGCGACGGCGGAATGATGCTCGACCTGTCGCGACTCAAGTCGATTGAAATCAACCCGGTAGCCATGACGGCCGTCATTGGTCCTGGCGTGTTGGCGGGTGAATTGAACCTCGCTGTGGTCCCCCACGGCCTGTTTTTCCCCACGGCCCACGCCTGGACCGTAGGCCTAGGCGGCTTTTTGTTGCAGGGTGGCTTCGGCTGGAACAGCCGCAATGTGGGCGTAGGGTGCCAGAACGTAATCGGGATCGATGTGGTGCTGGCCGATGGCACGCTGGTGCACGCAAATGCATCCGAACATGCTGACCTTTTCTGGGCGGCGCGTGGCGCAGGCCCGGGCTTTTTTGGGGTCGTGGTGCGCTTTCACCTGAAGCTGCACCAGCGGGCCAAATTCATTGGCATGAAGTTGCAGGTGTTTCGCATCAAGCACCTCGAAGAAGTATTCGCCTGGGCCGACCGGGTGGGACCTTCGGTGTCGCCCAAGGTGGAGTTTCAGATCGTCATGAACCCCAAGTCCGCCGTCATCAACGCCCATGGCATGGAGATTGTGGCGCCCGTGATGGCTGATAGTTGGAAAGAGGCGCGCGAGATGGTGGCCTTCATGGCGAACAGCCCGGTGCGCTCAAAAGCCAGCTTTACCCTGCCGCTGCTGCCCATGTCGCTGAATTTCATGATGAAGGCCGGCGAGAAAACCTTGTTCTTGTCCAACACCCGCTGGAGCGCCGACAACATGTGGATGGACACGCCCATTGCCCCGCTGCTGCCGGCAATTCGCAACATTGCGGACACCCAGCCCCCGCACCCCAGCCACGTACTGTGGCTCATCTGGAACGGCCCGGTACAGCGCCCAGATATGGCCTTTTCGCAGGAACACCGCACCTATCTGGCACTGTATTGCGGCTTGGGCCAAGGCGTGGATGAATCCCAACACGTCAACTGGGCCACCGACCACATGAAGGCGCTGGAGCCCTGGACCCGCGGCATCCAACTGGCGGACGAAAACCTGGCGCGCCGCCCGGCGCGGTTTGTGTCCGACGCCCATATGGCACGGCTGGACCAGGTGCGCGCTAAGTACGACCCGCAGGGACGCTTCCATCCATGGATGGGGCGGCTATAGCCTCGCTGGGCTCACGGGCGGCTTCTTCGGATGGAGGACGATTCGTCATCGCTTTGCGCACATTGCGTGGCACATTAGCTGGCTTGCAAGGCAGCGATGCGCTCTTCAATCGGTGGGTGCGTGCTAAACAGCTGACCAATACCACCGGCAATGCCGAAGGCTGCCACGCTCTTGGGTAACTCGCCGGTTTCCATGCCGCCCAACCGTGCCAGCGCATTGACCATGGGCTGCTTGCGTCCCATCAGCTGCGCAGCACCCGCATCTGCCCTAAATTCGCGTTGGCGTGAAAACCAGGCGACCACCATGGCCGCTGCAAAGCCCAACACAATGTCCAACACGATGGTCGTGATGTAGTAGCCCATTCCGGGGCCGGTATCGCGGTCGTCACCCTTGCGCAAAAAGCTGTCGACCGCGTACCCGATCACCCTGCTCAAAAACACCACAAAGGTATTCATGACGCCCTGAATCAGCGTCATCGTGACCATGTCACCATTGGCCACGTGCGCAACTTCGTGGCCAATCACGGCCTCGACCTCTTCGCGCGTCATGCCTTGCAGCAAGCCCGTGGACACGGCCACCAGCGCCGAGTTTTTGAACGCGCCGGTCGCGAATGCGTTGGCTTCGCCCTCGAAAATGCCGACTTCCGGCATGCCGATCTGTGCCTTGTCCGCAAATTTGCGCACGGTGTCCACGATCCACGCCTCGTCGGCATTCTGCGGTTGCTCAATGACGCGCACTCCCGAGCTCCATTTGGCCAGCGGCTTGCTGATCAGCAGCGAAATGAACGCACCGCCAAAGCCCATGACCAGCGCGTAGCCTAACAAGGCGCCTAGGTTCAGGCCGTTGGCGGTGAGGTAGCGGTTGACACCCAGCAGGCTGGCAACGATGCCCAGCACGACCACCACGAGCACATTGGTCAGCACGAACAGAAAAATACGTTTCATACAAAAATCCTTCTACAAGAGACAAAGTCCCAGAACCAGGAGCCACCATCGACCCACGGCATGCCGGCCATATTAGGGCCGGTCACGCCAATCACAAGCCAGGGGCCTGCGTTTGGGCCCAGAAAAACTGCGGTTTTTAGTGGCACCGGGTGTTGGGCGAGCGCGGCGCACGAAAAACCGAGGGATCGTCATAAAAGCCGGGTGCGGCGTTGGCATTCCACCAACCGGGTACACCTAGCACCGGCAAGTGGGCAAACGGTTTGGCAGCCAGTTTTTCGGCACTCAGGTCGTGCGCCATCCAGTGATCTACCGCAGCCAGGCTGGAATCCTTGGCATGAACGCGGTAGACGTGGGCAGTGATGCTTTTTCGTGGCGCCACCAACTTCTCGAGCAGCGCATGACCAAACAAGACCAAGCGCGTCTGCGCCCACAGCGGCCGCAGGGTGACAAACAGGCGGGTCCAGTCTTTGGCCACCAGCGCGTCCCACAGGGCTTCGGGCGCCTGCAAAAAGGCGGCGTTTTCGTCAAACACGGTAATGCCGTCGCGCGCCGGGCCACGCACGCTGTGTATGCCGCTGCGCGCAATCTGGTCGGCCTGCAGCACGTTGAGCCGGGTTTTGGTGTGGGGGAAATGCAGCCAACACAGCCCATTAAAAAAGTCGTGCAGACCTTCCCGTGTCGGTACTTGGCGCGTTTGATAAATGAATGCCTCGTAGGCCTGGCCGAACGGTAGCGCCTGCTGCGGCGCGAAGCGCACCACATCTGTTGAGAGACAGTGGGCATTCAACGCCTGCGCAACACTGGCGCCCGCCAGAACCCGCCCGGCAACGGCCTCGCCTTGCGTTCGCCAGGGGGCGAGCCAAGGGGCTTGCCAGTCGATGCCCTCTAGGCCAGACGCCATTGCAATGCTTCACCACCGGCCAGCGGTCGGAGTACCGCGTCACCAAAGGCGTAGCCCTCCGGGGGCGTCCAACGCTCCCGGCGCAGTGTGACGCTGCTGGTGTTGCGTGGCAGGGCGTAAAAGTCGGGACCAAAAAAGCTGGCGAAGCCTTCAAGCCGGTCCAGCGCCCCGGCAGCCTCAAAGGCCTGCGCGTACAACTCGATGGCGGCGTGCGCGGTGTAACAGCCGGCGCAGCCACTGGCATGCTCCTTGAGGTGCGCGGCGTGGGGCGCGCTGTCGGTGCCCAAAAAGAACTGAGACGAGCCATCGGTGGCGGCGGCGACCAGCGCCAGCCGATGGGTTTCGCGCTTCAAGACCGGCAGGCAGTAGTAGTGGGGGCGAATACCACCCTTGAAAAGGGCGTTGCGGTTGTACAGCAAGTGGTGGGCGGTGATCGTTGCCGCGGTAAGCGGGCCCGCGCTTTGGACGTACTGCGCCGCCTCGCGGGTGGTGATGTGCTCAAAAACGATTTTCAGACCCGGAAAGTCGCGACGCAAGGGGATCAGATGCTGATCAATAAATGCGGCCTCGCGGTCAAACAAGTCAACATCACCGTCCGTGACTTCACCGTGCACCAGCAGCGGCATGCCGGCGCGTTGCATGGCTTCCAGCGTGGGATAGGTTTTGCGCAGATCAGTGACCCCCGCATCGCTATTGGTGGTCGCACCCGCCGGATAGAGCTTGACGGCCACCACACCGGCGTCTTTGGCGCGTCCAATTTCGTCCGCAGGCAGGTTATCGGTCAAGTACAAGGTCATTAGCGGCTCAAAGGCGACGCCGGCGGGCACCGCAGCCAAGATGCGCCCACGGTAGGCCTGGGCCTGGGCGGCGCTGGTGACCGGTGGTTTCAGGTTGGGCATGACCACGGCGCGCCCAAACTGGGCGGCGGTGTGGGGCACCACGGTGGCGAGCGCCTGACCATCGCGCAAATGCACGTGCCAGTCGTCGGGTCGGGTCAGGGTCAGGGTGTCGGCCGTGGTGGTCATAGCATGAAAAAAGTGGATGGGCGCTGGCTCTGAGCGCGGCAAGCGCTATTGTCCCAGAGCTTGCTCCGCCAACCGGAAGTCTGGCGACCGGGGTCAGTCGTCGCGACTCGCGCGCAAGTAGTCCCAGAGCGCCTGCGCACTGTGCGGGGCATCGCTGACTGGCACGCGCTCGGGCGCCGCGCCCGGGCGATGGTGCTCCTTCAGATGGGGGCGCTCGCGGTAGGCGCGCATTTCCATGGTGATTTGCATCGTCGCCAACTCAGGCGGCAGCGCGCTGACCAATTTATGGGTGGCGAGCTCCTTTTGCACTGCACTATGGGGCAGAAAAGCGACGCCATGGCCCTCGAGGGCCATGGCTTTCAGGCCCTCGGCCATGTCGGTCTCGTAGACCCGCTCGAGGTGAACGGCGGTGGGCGCCGCCTTCAGGATCAGGTCCACCATTTGGCCCAGATAGGCCCCTTCCGCATAGGCCAGGTACGGCAGCGGCTGACCCGCTTGACCCGGCAACTGAAAAAGGGGCGCGCCCTGCGCATCGGGTTTGGCGTAGGGCGCCAGCACCTCCTGGCCCAGGCTGACCATGTCAAAGCGGTCGGACCCCAGCTGGTAGGGCTGAGAGGGGTGGTGGTAGGCGATCAGCACATCACAGTTGCCCTCCACCAATCGGGTGACGGCATCGTGCACATTGAGCGCGATGAGACGGCTTTTGATCGGCCCAAAGTGCTCCCGCAACCCCGAAACCCAGGCCGGAAAAAACGTGAAGGCCAGCGTGTGGGGCACCGCAAACTCCACCACGTCGTGCCCGGGGGCGGTGTGCCCCCGCAGCATGGCACGGGAGGTTTGCAGGGCCTGCAAGACCTCCAGCGCTTGTTCGTACAGAACGGCCCCTGCGGCCGTCAGTCGCGTGGGATAGGAGCTGCGGTCAACCAAGTCCACGCCCGCCCAGGCCTCCAGGGACTGAATGCGGCGAGAAAAAGCCGGTTGGGTGACATGGCGCAGTTGGGCCGAGCGACTGAAGCTACGGGTTTCAGCGAGCGACACAAAGTCTTCCAGCCATTTGGTTTCCATGGCTGAAATTATGGCCGCTGGCGCGCCGGCCTGGTACCGCCTCAGGATTCAGGGCGACTCGCCACTTTGCTGCAAGGCCCACATCTGCGCATAACGGCCCTGGGCTTGTAGCAGTTCCGTGTGACTGCCACGCTCAATGATCCGCCCAGAATCCATCACCAGAATCATGTGGGCATCCACCACCGTGGAGAGGCGGTGGGCAATCACGAGCGTGGTCTTGTTGTGTGCCACGCGGGCGAGTTCCGCCTGAATGGCGCGCTCGTTGGCAGAGTCAAGTGCACTGGTGGCTTCGTCAAAAATCAGAATCGGCGGGTTCTTGAGCAAGGTCCGGGCAATCGCCACCCGCTGCTTTTCGCCGCCTGAGAGTTTGAGACCGCGCTCGCCGACCATGGTGTCGTAACCGGCTGGCGTGCTGGCAATGAAGCCGTCAATGTGCGCAGCCTGGGCAGCAGCCTGCACCTCCGCCAGGCTGCTGCCGGGACGACCGTAGGCAATGTTGTATTGCACCGTGTCGTTGAACAAGACCGTGTCCTGTGGCACGATGCCGATGGCCGCACGCAAGCTGGCTTGGGTGACCATGCGGATGTCCTGGCCGGCGACGGCGATACGGCCCTGCTGGATGTCATAGAAGCGGTACAAGAGGCGAGCCAACGTGGACTTGCCCGATCCCGAGGGACCTACGACCGCCACCGTCTTACCGGCCGGAATCTCGAAGCTGATGTTGTGCAGGATGGTGCGCGCCGGGACATAGGCAAAGCCGACCTGCTCAAAACGTACGCTGGCACTGGCCGCGCCCTGGGGCAGTTGCAGGGCCTGCGCACCAGGCGCGTCGGCAATTTCCTGCTCGCGCTCCAGCAACACAAACATTTTTTCCAGATCGGCCAGGTTTTGCTTGAGTTCCCGATAGATGGCTCCCAGAAAATTGAGGGGGATGTAAATCTGAATCATGAAGGCGTTGACCATCACCAAGTCGCCCAGCGTCATCCGCTCGTCCACCACGCCTTGGGTGGCCCGCCACAACATAGCCACCAGGCCGCTGGCGATGATGAGCTGCTGACCGGCGTTCAAGAGGCTCAACGTGCGCTGGCTTTTCAAAGCGGCTAGGCGGTAGCGCTCCAGGTTGTCGTCATAGCGCCGCGCCTCAAATTCCTCGTTGTTAAAGTATTTGACTGTCTCAAAATTAAGCAGCGAGTCAATCGCCCGGGTGTGGGCCCTGGAATCGAGCTCGTTCATGCGCTTGCGAAACTGGGTGCGCCACTCGGTCATGGAGATAGTGAAGGTGATGTACAGCGCCAAGGCGATCACGGTGATGCCGGCAAACCAGACGTCGAACTTCACGGCCAGCAGCGTCAGCACCAGCCCCACCTCGATCAGCGTGGGAATAATGCTGTAGAGCGAATACGACACCAGCGAATGCACTGCGCGGGTACCGCGCTCGATGTCACGCGTCATGCCGCCCGTCTGGCGGTCCAGATGAAAGCGAAGACTCATGGCATGCAGGTGGCGAAATACCCCCAGCGAAATGCTTCGGGCTGCGCCCTCCGTGGCCTTGGCAAAGATCAGGTCGCGAAGTTCGGCAAATAGCGAGGTCGACAGGCGCAACGCCGCGTAGGCCACCAGCAAGGCTACCGGCACCACCAGGACGGCCGACACGTCGCCGGGCTTGGGGCTCATGGTGTCGACCAAGGTCTTGAGCAACAGCGGCACACCCACATTGGCAACCTTGGCGCCGATCATCAGGGCCAGCGCCGCCACGACCCGCCACTTGTAGGCCCACAGGTACGGAAACAGGCGCTGCAGAGTGGCCCAGTCGCTGGCCTTAAAGCCGGTCGGTGGTGCAACGACCGCGCCGGTGGCCAGTGGTGCGTGGCGGGGAGAGTCGGCAGACGGGCCAAAAGAGCGCATGGGAGACAATTCAAAAAATCAAACTCCGATTGTGCCCATGTCCACACCAACCCATGCCAACGCCACCGCCCCTGCCGCCCCGGTGGACTTACCGACCGACCAGGATCTGGTGCTCAAAGTGATCCCCATGCCAGGCGACTGCAATGCCAACGGCGACATTTTTGGCGGCTGGGTGATGGCCCAGGTGGACTTGGCGGGCTCGGTACTGCCCGCGCGCTACACCCAGGGCCGAATGGCCACCGTCGCGGTGAACGAATTCATTTTCAAACAACCGGTGCGGGTCGGCGACATCCTGTCCTTTTTCTCCAAAGTGGTGCGCATCGGGCGAACCTCCATTACGGTCAAGGTGGAAGTGTTCGCCGAGCGGTTTCGCACCCAGGGCACGTACATCAAAGTCACGGAAGCCCTTGTCACCTATGTGGCAATTGACGAGCAAGGACGGCCGCGCGAGATTCCAAAAACCTGACCCCCCCATACATCCAATCTGAAATATTGTCGCCAGGTCAGTAAGAACCCTATCAATGATTTAACAACTGAACGGTATAACCACGCTGCACAACACGAGGAGGCATGGTGCAGTTTTTTCAATTGCTGATCAGCGGCGTTGCCCAGGGTTGCATCTACGGGATGATCGCGATGGGCTTTGTGCTCAT
>Ga0114968_10000503_pt1 | contig 29339 bp, 27 predicted proteins | sample M_130807_EF_Meta_FD_87020 | JGI IMG/M metagenome (GOLD analysis project Ga0114968, IMG submission 87020) | Freshwater microbial communities from Lake Montjoie, Canada to study carbon cycling - M_130807_EF_MetaG | ecosystem: Environmental > Aquatic > Freshwater > Lake | place: Lake Montjoie... | reverse complement strand
GGGCAAACACTGATCGACCTCACCGCCTCGATGTATCGCTATCACGACACGCTCCGGGTCGCGCACGCAGCAAGTTCACCCTGGTGGGCGTGGCCGTTCGACCTGAAACCTGTCTGGTTCTACCAAGACACCTACACGGGCAGCGGGAGCTCGTGGACCGCAGCAATCTATGACGGCGGCAATGTCGTATCGCGCTGGCTCAGTGTCGCCGGTGCGATCTGGGTTGGGCGTGAAGCATGGCAACGAAAGAGTTGGGGCCTTGCAAGCGTGCTCGTGCTCTTCCTTGCGATGTGGTTGCCGTGGTCGCGCATTGATCGCGCAGCATTCGAGTACCACTACTATCCGGCGGGGCAGATCGCCCTCATTGGACTCGCACTCCTCCTCGCAGACCTCCGCGCGGGAAACGAGCGCGCTGCAACGCTGGTGCGCCGCGCATCCGCCGCACTCCTTGTCGCCGCGCCAATCCTCTGGATCGCCGCAGGATTGGTTTGCACCGTCGCTGGTGTTGAGAGTGTCTATCCAGAGAGTCAGGTCTGCCTCTCGTTCGGCTTCGCAACCCCTGGACCGATCGTTGGCGCCATCGCGCTTGTTCCAGCAACAATGGGCGCGTGGACGATCCTCGGGCTTCGGGAGCCGCGCACACTGTTCCGCTCAGCGCTCGCCGCAATCGGCATCGTTGCGCTCGTCTGGTACCCCAACTGGTCGGCACTCCCACTGCCAACCGGCCTGCACAACTGGTACCAAGGGCTGCTTCCAACGTGGACCTGGTCGTTCCAGTTTGGCGTGACGCTTGAGCAGCCTGCGGAGACACCACTCGTTGGTGGCGGAACAGCTATTGCCGCGCTACTCCTCGGCCTGGCTGCCGTTGGGAGCATCGGCCTGTTGAAGTTGTGGCGCGAACGAAAACTCAATAAAGATCGCGCGTAGCGGAACGCCGTCGGTTACAAGCAGGCGCTCGGCGCCAGCAGGAATCTCAATCGATTCGCCAACTGCAACACGTTGTCGCTCGTCGGCAACCGCGAGCCAGCCGCCACCCTCAATAACAACGAGCAGCGCGTCAGATGAACTGCGGAGCGGACCAAACGCCGCGCGCTCAGCCAGTGCGATCTCAGTGACACGAACGCCACTCGCCGCGTGCAAGAGTGCACTCGTAACGCCGTGGGAATCGCCAGCTCGCTCGGGACGCCGATACCCCGGACCAAACCGCTGAACTCGCACAGCAGCGAGAGTGGCGACCGTGAGTGCTTAGCGCGAAGAGCGGCGCTTCGCGCGCTTAATCGTCGCCTCAACCCCGTCCTTCGCCTGGCGACGCGCACGGAGCCGCTCATCATGGTCGACCTCTGCGGCGAGGAGTGGCGGGAACCTCTTCACGACGGTATCGCGCAAAAAGTAGAGTCCGACAAGTGTGGTCACCATCGGGAAGAGGCCGTACCACTGGAATGCGGCATAGACGAGATTCAAGCCAAACACGCTAACGCCAAGCCACAAGAGGTACTCCCATTCGTCGGCGAGTGCGCCGCGCCCGCGATGACCGCGGGTCGCAACGGCATAGACGACGATCGTTGCAATAAAGAGGAGCAGGTTGACAACCCAGAACGGGGTGTAGAACGTCGTAAGGTCGCTGTTGAGCGCGATGAACAGGTATTCCCACGGCCACTGTGCCATCGACGATCTCCTTATCGTTTCGTTCACCCAGTGCGCCGATGTGGCACACGCCAGGATGCAGAACGAGTATGCCACTACTTATCGATCGATACCAGAACGATCAAGCGCCGTGCTGCTCAACGCAGCGACGCGGGTGCTACACCCAGCGTGCCGCGGCGACATCCCATGCGCCAATACGAATCGCCGCACCCTCACCCTCAACGGTGAGGCGCGCGTCACGAAGCTGCGCGGCACTCCCGCGCCACCCTGGTGCGTGGAGCCCCGGCGCAATGTCGGCGAGTGGGGCCAAGACAAAGAGGCGTTCGTGCGCTGCGGGGTGCGGTACAACAAGCGGTCGCACCACTGCAGTCTCTTCACCGTTCGCGTCGAGGTCGACCCCGGCTGGGCGCGGTTGAATAACGGCGAGATCGTCGAGAGCGATGATGTCTAAGTCGAGGCGGCGAGGGCCGTTGCGCACCGACGCAACTCGCCCGAAGAGGCGCTCAAGCTCCTTGCAGCGCACGAGCACCTCGAGCGCCGCCGCCGCCGGGTCGTCGGGAAGCTCAACAGAAAGCGCGAGCGCGGCATTCATGAAGTCGGGCTGGTCGAGGAGGCCGACCGGCGTGGTGCGGTAGAGGGGTGAGATCTGGTCGACGTGCCAGCCAGGAATACGAGCGAGCGAACCCACCGCATCTGCAAGCGTGGCTGCAGGGTCGTCAAGATTTGCCCCAATCCCCAGGAAGAGTTTGCGCAGCGGCATATGCGTGACGGTAGCGCCGCGTAGGATCTGCTGCATGGAGAAGCATCTGGGTGCCCGAATCGCCGCGGAGATTGCCGCCACTGGACCGATGCCGTTCACACGATTCATGGAGCTCGCCCTCACCGACCCCGCCGACGGGTACTACACGGGGACAACCGTACGCGCAGGGAAGACGGGCGATTTCATCACCGCCCCAGAGCTCCACCCACTTCTCGGTTCAGCGATTGCGCGCACTGCCAGCGAAACGTGGCAGCGCATTGGCATGCCAGCGTCGTTTACCTGGATTGAGTTTGGCGCTGGCGCAGGTGCGCTCCTGTGCGCCGCAGTCGAGCAGTGGCATCGCGATGACGCGCCAATCCTCTCTGCACTCAACGTCATGATCGTTGAGGCAAACCCCTACCGCCGAGAAGAACTTCAGGCACGGTTGCGCGCACTCCCTGGCGGAGGGCCGCAGGTTCTTCCACTGCAGCCAGTGCAGGCCGGCATCGTGATTGCAAATGAATTCCTTGACGCTCTGCCATTTCACATTCTTGTCGGACGACCCACAAGCAAGAACGGATTCATGGAGCGGTGCGTCAGCGTCGCGCCAAACTCGGCAGATCTCTGTTGGGTGGAGTGCGAGCCAGAACACAGCACAGTCGATCGCCTGCGGGAACAACTTGCGGGCAATCCGCTCGTTGAGGGCCAACTTGCAGAAGTGTCACTTGCAGCAACTGCATGGGTCGCGGCACTCCCCTCACTCCTAACGAGTGGCCTCGTACTGGTGCTCGACTACGGGCGAGTGAGCAGCGAACTTCGTGACCCGGCAACACGCATGGCGGGAACCGCACTCGCATATCAAGGGCATCGCGCGAGCACCAATCTTCTTGCAGAACCTGGCGAGCGCGACCTCACCGCACATGTCGACCTCACGGCCCTCCGGGGCGCAGCGGCCGCAGCAGGCCTCACACACATCGCCGCAACCACGCAGGCCGCCTACCTCGCGAGCACGGGGCTCGACGATGAGGTGGCCCGCCTGCGCACTGGGCCGGAGGCAACGCTCGAAAGCGCCCTCGCCCTCCGTGGGGCACTCGCCCACCTGATGGACCCTCGCCGGATGGGGGGCTTTGCCGTTGAGGCCTTCGCTCTCGGCTCAACCGAGCAGCTTGCCCGCCTCACTGACGAGGGAGACCCGCTCCCCGGCACGGCGGCTCCGATCCGTCGCCTCGTCTAGAATCTCGGCAGGATCCCCTCGCGCCCCATATGGGGCCTGGAACGGGCGTGGATCCCCGGCAGAGGAGCGTCATGACCGGTCTCTGGTATGTCCTCGGGTTTGCAGGCGCCGGCGTCTCGTTCGTCTTCCTCACCATCGGACTCGCCTGGCTGATCTCCCACCGCGTACGGGGAAGCCGCGGCAAGCAGCTCCCCTACGAGTCGGGGATCGACACCTACGGCGACACCCATGGCCGCTTCGGTCTCTCGTTCTATCTCTACGCACTCCTCTTCGTGGCCTTCGATGTTGAGATTGTCTTCATCTACATCTGGGCACTGAACTTCAAGGTGCTGCTCATTGATGGACTCGTCTCAATGGCGGTCTTCATCGGCGTCCTACTTATTGGACTCGCCTACGCGTGGCGTAAGGGGGTGCTCTCGTGGCGATAAACGATCCGCGCCCGAACGAAAACCTTCCAGCGGTTACGCCAGAGCGCAGCGTTCGCACGCCGCTCATCGTCCCAAACACGCTCTATACAACGGATGACGCGCGTGCCTATGGCGGCATCCCGCTCGAAGAGCATCCCAACCTTGAACTTGCTCGTTACGCCGCAACAGGCGATGGGCGCGTTGACGATGCGCGTTGGAGCGGCGCACTCGCAGCCATTCCAACGAAGGCCGACGTCGTGCTCGACCTGATTCGCGCGAATAGCCTCTGGCCACTCCTCTCAGGGCTCGCCTGCTGCGCCATTGAGATGATGTCCACCGCCACGCCAAAGAACGATATCGACCGCTGGGGGATGTTCCCCTTCCGCGCCTCGCCGCGACAAGCAGATGTCTTGATCGTTGCCGGAACACTAACGACGAAGATGGCTGAGCCACTCATTCGACTCTGGGAGCAGATGCCAGAACCAAAGTGGGTGGTTGCGATGGGCGACTGCACCTGTTCTGGTGGCAGATATAAGCGCAGCTACTCCGTTGTGCAAGGCATCGATCGCGTGATGCCAGTTGACGTCTACATTCCAGGTTGCCCACCGCGACCAGAGGGGCTGATCTACGGAATGATGAAACTGCAGCAACTGGTGAAAGATCGTCGCGGACATTGGAACGAGCGCGCCATCGGGCCGACTGCGCCGGAAGGGATCTAATGGACAGCGCACTCGCAACACTGCTCGCCACGAAGTTGGGAGAGAGGCTGCTCCTCCCCGTGCGACAGCGATTTGACGAGACAGAGATTCGCGTCTCCATCGCACACGCAACGGAGACGTTGCGAATTCTCCACGACGATCCAATACTGGAATTCGAGATGCTCATCGACCTCTGCGGCGTTGATACCGGAGAAGAGATGCAGGTCGTCTATCACCTCTCATCGTCGCGAAGCAGCGACTGGTTGCGTCTCATCGTTCCGGGGCTTGAGCGCAACGCCCCGAGAATTGCGTCGGCAACGTCAATCTGGCCAGGCGCGGAATGGATGGAGCGCGAAGCCTACGACATGTTCGGCATCATCTTTGAAGGAAACCGCGATCTGCGTCGCATCTACATGCCCGACGATTATCGAAGCTTCCCGCTGCGGAAAGACTTCTATCTTGCCGACGATGCATCGCGCTCACCAGCCGCCGGCGTGCGCAACATGGAGCGCGCAGGAACACCGCAAGATGCAACACCAGCGACGGCACTTCGTCGCACAACGGGGGCCTGATCCATGCCGCAGCAGACGCGCCCCTCACTCGACGATCCACGAATCTCCATCCCTGCAGGATCAGAGTGGTATGAGCCGGCGCCAACGCCGCAGACAGAACGCCAGGCAGAATTCCTCACACTTAAAGATGGTGAGATGTTTGTCAACATGGGGCCGCAACACCCGTCGACGCACGGCGTACTCCGCGTTGTCATCAAGATCGACGGCGAGAAGGTTGTTGACCTCGACCCAGTGCTCGGCTACCTACATCGTGGCGTAGAGAAGCTTTGCGAAAATGCCGACTACCACCAGGCGATCTGCTACACCGACCCACTGGAATATGTAAGTTCACTCTTCTGCGAAGCGGCACCCGTTGCAGCATTCGAGAAGTTGATGGAGGTCGACGTACCGCGTCGCGCACAATACATTCGCGTCCTCACGATGGAGTTGAACCGCATCGCCAGCCACACACTCTTTCAGGGGTGGATGGCGCTCGACCTTGGTGGCCTCACGCCAATCCTCTGGTCGTTTATCGAGCGCGACGAGATCGTCGACATGCTCGCTGCCCTTACCGGACAGAAGCTGCTGTACAACTACTACCGCATCGGTGGCGTGAACGGCGACCTAAACCATGAGTTCATGAGCCGTCTCGGCACCTGGATGAGCCGTGCCGCCGCACAGATCGACTCGAATCTCGGCCTCATCAACGAGAACGAGCTCTTCGTGCGCCGGACCCGCGGCCTCGGCGTGCTCGATGCGAAAACGGCGCTCCGCATGGGGGTGACCGGGCCAAACCTCCGCTCAACGGGCGTCCCGTATGACCTGCGCCGCGATCGTCCCTACCTCGTCTACCCCGAGCTTGAGTTCGACATCCCGACCCGAACCGAGGGCGACTCGCTTGCGCGCTACCTCGTTCGCATCGACGAGATCAAGCAGTCGATTCGCATCATCGATCAGGTGCTGCACGAGATGCCAGACGGACCAGTGATGGCAAAACTTCCGCGCCTGATTCGCCCGCGGCCAGGCCGCGCATTCGGTGCAGTTGAGGGGCCACGCGGCGTCTACGGAACATATGCAATCAGCGACGGCACAGACCAGCCGTTCCGCATGCGCATCCACGATCCGTCATTTGTGCATCTTCAGCTGGTCGGACCACTCACGCGCGGCAATCTCATTGCCGACACGATGGCGGTCATGGCGAGCCTCGACCCAGTGATGGGTGGAGTCGACAAGTGAGCGGCGCAGCACTCGTCTGGGCGCGCCTCACACCAGCGGGGCGCATCCTCGCCGTTCTTCTGCCCGTTCTTGCCGTTGGCGGCGCGCTCACAACCGCGCTACTCATTGTGTTCGGCGGCGCAATCGCAGCAACGATTGGTGCAAATCTTCCTATCGTGCGCTTCCTTGCAGCATCGGTGATCACGTTCTTGATCACGGTGCCAACCGCCTTCCTCTTGATCTATATGGAGATGAAGATCATCGCGCTCATGAACCTGCGCATCGGGCCCGATCGCATTGGGCCGGCCGGCGCCGTGATGAGCATCGTGCACGGACTGAAAGTATTGATGAAAGAGGACTACACCCCACCAAGCGTCGACGTCCCCGTCTTCACACTTGCGCCAGTGGTGGTCTATCTCGCAAGCTTCATGACGGTGATGGTGATCCCATTCGCGCCCGAGCTGACAAGCGTCGGACTCGAGCTTGGCCTCCTCTACTTCTTTGCGATTGGTGGCCTTGGCGTTGTGGGATTGATGATGGCAGGCTGGTCGTCGTTCAATAAGTACTCACTGCTCGGCGGCATTCGCGCTGCGGCGCAGGCAATCAGCTACGAGATTCCACTTACGCTCTCGGTTGTCGGCATCGTCATTCTTACCGGCACACTCTCGCTGCCGAAGATCGTTGCGGCGCAGTCTGGTTCGCTGCTCGACTGGTTCATCTTCCGCCAGCCACTCGCAGCGATCATCTTCTTCATTGCAATTACTGCAGAGGCGAACCGCACGCCATTCGATAACACTGAGGCAGACCAAGAGATCGTCGCCGGATTCGCAACGGAGTACTCAGGCATGCGCTTCGGCTTCTTCTTCTTTGCGGAATACGTCAACGTCTTTATTGTCTCGGCACTCTTCTCCGCAGTATTCCTCGGCGGGTCAAATGCGCCGCTCGTCCTCCCCTTCCACCCAGAGATCATCATCAACCTCGGCTCACTCGGCATCATGTTGCCCATCCTTGCGGGCATCGCGCCAGTGATCGGAACGCTGGTCTGTGCCGCACCAATCTGGTTCGCGAGCTCGCGCATCAAGACATGGCAGGCACTTGTCGCCGGCTTCCTTATTTTCGGTGGGCTCTCGACAGCAGCTATCGGGTTCTGGGCCTGGGCGATGATCCCCGCACTCGGAAACCTGATCTGGTTCCTCATCAAAACCTTCAGCCTCGTCTTTGTCTTCGTGTGGATGCGCGGCACCCTGCCGCGAGCGCGCATCGACCAGCTGATGGGCTTCGCATGGAAGTGGCTCTTGCCAGCATCGCTGCTGAACATCTTCGCAACGGCACTCGCGGTGCTGCTCACAACGTCGGGAGGCAACTAATGGCGCGGATTCCAGGATCGGGTCTCGTGCGCGGAATGGCACTCACGCTGACGCGCTTCTTCCAGCCGAAGCGCACCGTCATGTATCCGGAGGTGAAGCCCGACATTCCACCACGGAATCGTGGGCGACTCGAACTCGTCACCGACGAACACGGCGCGCTCAAGTGCGAGACCTGCTTCCAATGCGCACAAGCGTGTCCGATTGAATGCATCGACATGGGCGGAACCGACACGAAGGGACGATTCGCCGTGCATTGGGGTCCCGCCGAGCAGTATGCCGAGCGACGGGAAGAGTCGGCCCTGCGCCGCTCTGGGCGAACCGTTTCTGACGCAGCTGCGGCGCAAGGGAGCAGCATCGACATCACGGCGGTTGATGCAACGCTCGAACAGTTCGATTACGACCCACACGCGATGCTCGGCATCCTCGAGGGGATCCAGGCGGCATACGGGTACCTCCCCGTCGACGCACTGAAGCGCGTGAGCCGTGCGACGGGCGCCTGGTACGCCATGGTGTACGGGACGGCAACCTTCTACCGCCACCTGCGCTTCGAGCCAGGGCGCACCCGCTCAATCGCAATCTGTCGCTGTGCCCCCTGCCTTGCCGCTGGCACGGGCCGCGTCGCGGGGACCCTCACCGCCGAGTTCAATACCGAGCTCGGGCGGGCGATCCCCTGGAGCAACCTGCGCCTCGAGACACTCCCTGGCCACCTCGCCGAGGCCCCCTCGCCACTCGTTGTTATCGACGGCGAGCAGCAGCGTGATTTGAACGCGCGCAACGTTGAAACCTGGACCGCCGCCCTCGCCGGGAGGTATGCCGCATGAACCACCTCACAGCGCCAAAAGGCTGGTCGCAGCCGCTCCTTGGTTCAGGCCTTGCGCCGTGGGCTGGCCTTCGCGCAGCAGTCGCCGCCGGCCCGCACGCCGTACTTGCGGCACTCGACGCCGCCCAGCTTCACTGCCATCGCGATGGCGGCGCATCGGTCGCGAGCTCGTGGCGCGCAACTGCAGCCACCACGGGAGAGACGCGCTACGCCGTTGCACATGCCTACGAATCCGACCCAGCACTCTTTACCACGCGCCTCCTTCTTGAGCAGAACGCGCAAGCCGTTGTCGAAGGTCTCGCCATCGCCGCCTTCACCGTGGGCGCACGCGAGGCGATCGTTGCGCTGCGTGCCGATGATGAGCAGGGGGCACGCGCCATTGAAACGGTGATCACGAACGGCGTGCGTGAGGGGGCGTTCGGCTCGATCGCACTACGCGTGCGCGCCTTGCAAGGCTCATCGATGATCGGCGAGTCAACCGTGTTGATGAAGGCACTCGACGGAAAGCGCGGCCAGCCAGAACAAACACCACCGTACCCAGCAACCGTGGGCTACCTCGGCAAGCCGACAGCCGTGACGCGCGCAGCAACGCTCGCAGCGGTGCCGTGGATCCTTGTACACGGTGCGGCGGAATACGCAGCAATTGGTGATCCAGCTGAGCCCGGAACGATGCTCGTCCAGATCGGCGGAGCAGTTGGCACACCAGGAGTTCTCGAGGTTCCAACAGGGACAACACTCGCCGACATCGTTGCAGCTGCGGGCGGCACGGCAAAATCGGCAACACTCAAAGCGCTCCTTGTTGGTGGGCCAGCCGGTGGGTTTATCCCAGCGCAACTACTCCCCGCAACTCCGTACAGCAGCGCCGGACTCGTCACTGTTGGCGCGCGCATCGGCTCTGGCGCAGTGCTTGCGCTCGACGCGAGCGTGGAGATTCCAGAACTTGCAGCAATGCTCACGCGCTGGAGTGCAGACGAAGCGTGCGGCAAGACAATCCCGTGTCGCATTGGCACCCGACGCCTCGCCGAGATCGGGCAGCGCTTTGTTGACGGACTCGCTGGACCTGCCGATGCCGCACGACTACAGACGCTTGCGGCCGACATCGCCGACAGTGCGCTTTGCGTGCACGAGGCACAGGCGTCAACGCCACTCTTGAGCGGGATGCGATACTTCGAACACGAGTTTCTTGGAGATGCAGTGAGCGCTGCACCCACGAGAAGTGGACGGAGCTGAGATGGCTGGCTTGATTGAACGACCAACGCAGATCGTGACCAACGATGCGAACGATGCTGCCGTCGAGCGACTCCTCTCCACCCGCAGCCCACAGCGACCTCAGCGCACACCAACGTTCTATGTAGAGATCGACGGGAAGAAGCTCGAAGCGTTTGAGGGGCAAACCATTCTCGAGGTGTGCCGCGCAAACGGCATCGAGGTCCCAACCCTCTGCTACGACCCGAAGCTCCCAGGGTTCGGCGCCTGCCGCATGTGCGTAGTCGACGTTGAGGGGTGCGACCAGCCACAGATCAGCTGCTCGGCAGCGGCAGAGCCGGAACAGATTGTTGCAACGCAAACCGATCGACTCCGTGAAATTCGCAAGACAAACCTTGAGCTGATTTTCAGCGACCACAACGCCTACTGCTTGCCGCCGTGCCAGAACAAGTGCCCAAGCCACATCGACATTCCAGGCTTCCTTAAGGCGAACGCAGAGTCAGAATTCCGCGAGTCAGCACGAATCTTCAAGCGCACCATTCCATTCCCAAGCGTGCTCGGCCGGGTCTGCCCGGCACCATGTGAAGATCACTGCCGCCGCGACGAGGTAGACGAGGCGATCGCGATTCGTGATAGCCACCGCTACGCAGGTGACCAGGTGTTGAAGGCGATGTGGGACGAGGATCTCGATCCACCCGTGCCGTTTGAGCTGCAGCCAAAAAGCGGCAAGCGCGTTGCTGTCATCGGCTCCGGGCCAGCAGGCGCATCTGCTGCGTACTACCTGCTCGTTGCTGGCCATGACGTCACCGTCTTTGAAAAAGATCCAGAGCCGGGCGGCATGCTTCGTTACGGCATTCCGCAGTACCGCCTGCCAAAGATTGAGGTGCTCGACGGCGAGTACCAGTCGATCACGCGCCTCGGCGGTCGATTCGAATGCGGCAAGATGCTCGGCCGCGACTTCACCGTGGCCGACCTTAAGGCGCAGGGCTTCGACGGCGTGGTCGTCGCGATCGGCTGCTACGACACCAACGACCTCGGCATTCCAGGCGAAGAGGCGGATGGCGTCATCGATGGACTCGACTATCTCCATACGGCCGCACTCGGCCTGACCTACCCGAATCACGAAGGGAGCCGCGTCGTCGTGGTTGGCGGCGGCTACACCTCGATGGACTGCGCACGAACGAGCGTGCGCCAGGGGGCAAAAGAGGTCACCCTCGTCTACCGCCGCGACATGAAAGACATGCCTGCCGCCGACGAGGTGCACGAGATGATCGAAGAGGGCGCCCGCGCCATCTTCCAGGCGGGACCAACGCGCGTGATTGTCGATGCCAACAACAAGGTGACCGGGCTTGAGTTCATCCGCATGCAGCTCGGTGCGCCAGACGCGTCGGGCCGCCGCCGACCCGAACCAGCCCCCGGCACCGAATTCATCATCGAGTGCGACCGCATCCTCAAGGCGATCGGCCAGGGCCCAGACATGACCTGGGCGAGCGTTGGTGCAGACGGCGTCGCCACAACGAAGAACGGTCGGCTGAAGGCCGACGCGGTCACCTTCCAAACTGGTCGCGACGGCGTCTTCGGGTGCGGTGACCTTCGCAATGGAGCGACAACCGTCGTGGCCTCGATCGCCGATGGTCGCCGCTGTGCGTATGCGGTCGACGCGTATCTTCAGGGTCTCGACCTTGGAGAGATTCGCAATCGCCAGACTCTCGCCGAGCCACAGCCGGAGTTCCTCAGCATCGTTCCGTTCACTGCCGAGGCGAAGGAGCCGCGACTTCGCTTGAAGGCACTCCCAGCTGAAGCGCGCAAGAACGACTATGTGCAGTACGAGATTCCGTACACGAAACCAGAGGTGATGGCAGAGAGCACGCGCTGCCTGCAGTGCACGTGCGAAGCAATTGGTTTCTGCGATCTGCGTCGCCTTGGCATTGAATACGGAACAACGCTAAAAACCCTTGAGAAAGAGCACCATGGCGGCGCAGGGTTCCGCTCGATCACTGAAAATCGCTGGACTGGCGCGAACCACGATTACGTTCGCGACGACTCACACGCATTCATCTTGCGCGAGCCGTCGCGCTGCATCGACTGTGGACGCTGCGCGAACGTATGCGCCGAAGTGGTTGGTGCGGCGTGCTACGACTTCATGCGCACAGGATTTGACACACTCGTTACGACAGCGCTCGACATGAGCCTCAATGAGTCGCCATGCGTCTCGTGTGGCCGCTGCGCCGAAACATGCCCAACCGGTGCGCTGATGCCAAAGCCACGCATCCTCACGAAGTACGAGGTCGATGAGTCGCGCTGCATCCTCTGCGGCATCTGCGTCGATGCATGCCCCTACGACGCGCTTCGTAGCGGATTCGACTTTGAGTTGGCACACGTAGACCGCAGTGAGCCAATGATCGACCTCATCGCGCTCTCGAAGATTGAGCGAACGTCTGAAGCAACGTTCATTCGCGGCGAGAGCAATTGGGAGAACACCGTAGCGGGCAAGCGGTACGACCCGGCGCGCCAGCTTCCGGTCTTGCCGTCAAGCTTGCGAGATCGCTAGTATGCCGCTCCCTCCAACAATTCCGTTCATTGGCATCACCTGGGCCGACGCACTCTTTCTGCTCCTCGGCGGCGTCGTACTCGGCTCCGCAACGCTCGTAGTGCTTGGCCGTGACATCATTCGCAACGGTCTAATGCTGATCCTTACCCTCGGCGCACTTGCAGGCATCTACGTGGTACTTGGCGCAAGCATCGTTGCCGGAGCGCAGGTGCTCGTTTACATCGGCGCGATCAGCGTGCTCATCCTTTTTGCAATCATGCTGACGCAGTCAAAATCGGCATCGGCGCAGCTGAACTTCCAAACGCAAGCGCTCCCTGCCGCCCTCGCGTCTGCACTGATCGGCATCCTCCTCGCCGTCGCCCTCGGTGCAACGCAATGGGGGAGCACCGTTTATAACGACACGCCAGATCCTGCAGGCACCGCAACCGCTGCCGCAGTGCTCTTCGGGCCATGGCTCCTCGCATTTGAAGTCGCCAGCGTGCTGATTCTCGCTGCGGTGATTGGTGGGATCTATCTCGCTATGAAGCCAGCTGAGAGCGAAGAGATAGAAGCATGAGCATGATCGCCGGGCACCTTGAGCCATATCTCGTGCTCTCGTCACTCCTCTTCTCTATTGGCGCCTTCGGCTTCCTCGCGCGACGAAATGCAATCAGCATGTTGATGAGCATCGAGGTAATGCTCAACGCCGTGAATCTTGCTGCGCTGGCGTTCGGCGCATTCATGCCAACGCTCGCCGGCCAGGGTGTCGCCTTTGCGCTCTTGATCATCGCCGTTGCGGCAGCCGAGGCAACGGTCGGCCTTGCGATCGTGATCGCGATCTACCGCAACCGCAAGACCCCACTCGTCGACGAGTACGACGCGATGAGGCAGTAATGACCGACACACCACTCTCCACCGCGCCGCTCCTCCTGATCCTTCCGCTGATCGGCTTCGCCTTTACCGCCGCCTTCGGCCGCCGCCTCGGCAAGCGCGCCCATATCGTCCCGCTCGTCGCCATCGCCGCCGTGTGGGTGCTCGCGATGGGCCTTGCGATCCCCGCCCTCCTTGGCGACCCGGCCCTTGGCGGCGAGGGGAGCTCGCTCACCCTCTTCACCTGGATCGCCTCAGGCGACCTCATCTTCAATGTGGGGATTCACGTCGACGGGCTGACCGGCGCCCTCCTCCTCGTCGTCACGAGCGTTGGCGCCCTCGTGCACCTCTATAGCGTGGGCTACATGAGCCACGACGGCTCGTACTGGCGCTTCTTCGCCTACCTCAACCTCTTCATGTTCTCCATGCTCCTCCTCGTCCTCGCAGACAACCTCCTCGTCGTCTTCGCCGCCTGGGAGCTCGTCGGTCTCTCCTCATACCTCCTCATCGGCTTCTGGTACACGAAGCGCGAGCCGGGGCTCGCAAGCAAGAAGGCATTCATCACCAACCGCGTCGGCGATGTCGGCTTCGCCCTTGGACTCATGGGCCTCGTCGCCGTCTTCGGCTCGCTCGATATCCACACGATCCTCGCGGGGATCGAGGCAGGCGCACTTACGGGCCCTGCGGCAACGGTGATCGCACTGCTCGTCTTCTGTGGTGCGGTTGGAAAGTCGGCGCAGTTCCCACTTCACGTCTGGTTGCCAGACGCAATGGAGGGACCAACACCCGTCTCCGCGTTGATCCACGCAGCAACGATGGTGAATGCCGGCGTCTATCTCGTTGCACGCATGAGCCCGCTGTTTGCCGCAAGTCACGAGGCGATGTTGATCGTTGCAGCAATCGGCATCTTCACGGCAATCTTCGCCGCATCCATTGCATTCACGCAGACCGATATCAAGCGCGTGCTTGCCTTCTCAACGCTCTCGCAACTCGGCTACATGTTTGCGGCACTCGGGGTCGGTGCATGGATCCCCGCGATCTTCCACTTGATCACACACGGATTCTTCAAGGGCCTCCTCTTCCTCGGATCAGGATCCGTTATTCACGCCGTTGACGGCGAGCAAGAGATGCCAAAGATGGGCGGGCTCGAACGCAAGATTCCGATTACCTACGCGACGATGTTGATCGGCACGATTGCGATCGCGGGACTCCCGCCACTCGCCGGGTTCTGGTCGAAAGACGAGATCCTCGGCGAAGCGTTTAAGTTCGGCTTTGGGTGGGTCTGGCTTGTCGGACTCCTCGTCGCAGGCATGACCGCCTTCTATATGTTCCGCCTGATCGGGATGACCTTCTGGGGGGAGAGCCGCGTCAATCCAGCGGTGCATGTGCACGAGTCGCCGTGGACGATGACACTGCCGCTCGTCGCACTGGCCGTGCCAACAATCGTCGCCGGCTTCTTGCTTGGATTCCCCTTCGCCGACGGCATCCTTGTTCACGGACTCGAGCCAGTCTTCGCGCCAGCAAATGAACTCCTTGGCCACGAGCATGAGGCCTGGACCCTGTTCGGCATCGACGGACTCCTCATGTTGGCGAGCGTCACCATCGCTGCAATCGGAACAGCCATCGGCATCCGGCTCTTCAGTAGCGACCACACGCAGCTCCTCTCCTCAATCACCACACGCCTCCGCCCGCTCTATGAGGGGAGCAGGAGCCGCTGGTACTTCGACGACCTCAACGATCTCGTGTTTGTACAGGCGGGCGGTCGCGTGGCCCGCGCCCTCTGGTGGTTTGATCGACGCGTGGTTGACGGTGCAGTGAATGGTGTCGGCACGATCGCTTCATCCAGCGGCCGTGGGCTGCGCCAGATCCAAACCGGTCGCGTGCAAAACTACGCACTCGGCATCGCGGTGGGACTTATCGCCATGGTGATCGTCTATCTCATGGTGGCAGCATGAGTGGCATGCCGATCCTCTCGCTGGTCACGTTCCTGCCACTCCTTGGCGCAATCGCCGTTGCACTGCTGCCATCATCGCGTCCAGGCCTCTTGCGCGGCACCGCACTCGCCGTTGCACTTGCAACATTTGCGCTCAGCCTCGTAATGATGCTTGGCATCGATGTGCGCGGGAGCGAGTTCTCGCTGACAGAACAGGTCTCGTGGATCCCCGCATTCGGGATCACCTATCACCTTGGGGTAGACGGACTCTCGGCCGCACTCGTAGTGTTGACCACACTGCTCAGCTGGATCTGCATCCTCGCAAGCTTCGGTCCAATCAAGACGCGCGTGAAGGAGTACTTCATCAGCTTCTTGATCCTTGAGACAGGAATGCTCGGCGTCTTCCTCTCGCTCGACCTCTTCCTCTTCTACATTTTCTGGGAGATCGTCCTCGTGCCGATGTACCTGATCATCGGCATCTGGGGTGGTGCAGAGCGGATCTACGCAACCGTCAAATTCGTCTTGTACACGCTCGTAGGTTCGCTCCTCATGCTCGTCGCCATGCTCGCAACAGCCTTCAGCCACCAGGTGGCGACGGGCTCGTGGACGGGGGCATTCGACCTCATCGCCCTACGGGGAACGGTCACCGACCCCACGCTGCAGCTCGTCGCCTTCAGCGCCTTCGCGCTCGCCTTTGCCATCAAGGTGCCAATGTTCCCGTTCCACACGTGGCTCCCAGACGCACACGTTCAGGCGCCAACTGCAGGCTCGGTGATCCTCGCCGGGGTGCTGCTCAAGCTCGGCGGCTATGGGTTTATTCGCTTTGCGATCCCGCTCTTCCCGCAGGCAGCACACACGCTTGCACCGTTGATGATCGCGCTCTCCGTCATCGCCATCATCTATGGAGCACTCGTTGCAATTGTGCAGACCGACCTGAAGAAGTTAATCGCCTACAGCTCCGTGAGCCACATGGGATTTGTGACACTCGGCATCTTCTCGTTCAATCAGCAAGGTGTTGACGGAGCGATCCTGCAGATGCTCAACCATGGCCTTATCACCAGTGGCCTCTTCCTTCTCGTTGGTATCGGCTATGAGCGGACGCATGATCGAGAGATCGCAAAGATGGGCGGCTGGGCCTCGCGCACGCCCGTCTACGCAGCACTCTTCGGCTTCTTCCTGTTTGCTTCAGTGGGGCTGCCCGGCCTTTCAGGGTTCGCTGGAGAGTTCCTTGTGCTGCTCGGTGCATTCTTCGTGAACCCGATGATTGCTGGAGCAGCAACGCTCGTGATGATTCTTGCGGCGGTGTATCTACTCTGGATGTACCAGCGCGTGTTTACTGGGCCGCTCTCGCCCTTCCTCAAGGGGCTCGACTCGCACCTGACCGATGTCACGCCGACGGAGATCATCACCCTCACACCATTGCTCGTCATGATCGTCGCGTTCGGCATCATGCCAACGCTGCTCACAGCATCATTCGGGCCGAGCGTCTCACAGTTCCTTCTCGCGGCGTTTAGCGGAGTTGCACCATGAGCGGCGAGATGATGACGATCGCACCACTCCTCACGGTTATTTTCGGTGCCGTCGCCGTGCTGATCGCTGACATGGTTGTCCCCGCACGCCGCTACACGCCGATCGCCGTTGCACTTGCTGCGCTTGGGGCAGCTGCAGTATTCATCACCGCGCAAGGCGGCGGGGTAACAACCGCACTAGCCGGCGCATATGTCACCGGCCCGTTTGTCTCGTATCTTGGCCTGCTCGGCATCACCGTCACGACGATCACCCTTCTCATGACGCCAGACCACCTTGGTGATCGTGGATACCCAACCGCTGAGTTCGCGTCAATCCTCCTCTTCGCGCTCGCTGGCGCAATCCTCGTTGCCGCGTCAACAGATCTCGTCACGCTCTTCATCGGCCTCGAGCTCCTCGTCATCCCCGGCTACCTCTTGGCCGGCTACGCAAAGCGCGACCCACTCAGCACAGAAGGCGCCGTGAAGTACTTCCTACTCGGGAGTTTCTCTAGCGCGATCCTGCTCTTCGGCATCGTGCTCCTCTGGGGGAGCTCGGGGACAGCATCACTGAGCGGTATCGCAGCTGCGCTCGCCTCAGGCAGCGCAACGCCCGCCCTCGCTGTAGCGCTCGCGCTCATCACAACCGGCGCCTCGTTCAAGATTGCCGCGGTGCCGTTCCACTACTGGACGCCAGACGCATACCAGGGTTCACCAACGCCGATCACGGGATACCTCTCTGTTGGGCCGAAGGTCGGCGCATTCGCACTGGCGATCAAGCTCTTTCTCGTTGCCCTCGCGCCACTAGCGCTGCTCTGGGTTCCTGTTGTTGCTGTTCTCGCAGCAGCAACGATGACACTCGGCAATCTTGTTGCACTGACGCAGCTCAACGTGAAGCGTATGCTCGCCTATTCGTCAATCGCACACACCGGCTATCTGATGGTCGGCCTTGTCGCGGCGGGGCTCGGTCAGGTCGCAGGAATCTCAGGCATCTTGTTCTACGGTGCCGCATATGCGTTCATGAATCTCGGCGCATTCGCCGTCCTCACCGCAATTCAAGGTCGCCCTGGATCGACGACACAGCTGAGTGATCTTGCGGGACTCGGCCGGCGCCACCCACTCCTCGCGATCTTGGCGGCGGTCTTCTTGTTGAGCCTGACGGGAATCCCACCAACTGCCGGCTTCTTTGCGAAGGCGTACGTGATCCTGGCGGCGGTGCAGGCGGGCGGTGCAGCGGCACTCCTCGCCATCGTTGCAGTGCTCAACGCCGCCGTAGCCGCGTTCTACTACCTGCGCGTCATCATCTATCTCTTCATGCGCGAGCCGGCTGAGCCGCCGGTTGAAGTGGCAACCCCACCACTCCTTCGCATCGGGCTCATCCTTGCGGCGATTGGGACGATCGCACTCGGCCTTGCACCGACCCTGCTCATCGAGGCGGTCGCCCGCGCAATCGCTCCGTAACCACGGAGTAGCCCCGCACGCTCGTTCGGCGAGCACGATCTTGTAACAATCCCTCTTGCGACAGGGCCAACGCATCAGTAAAAACTCATATAAACTTCTACTTCTATGAGCGCCCAACAAAGCACCACGGTCCCTGGAGGTCTCCGCCGCGTGGCCAGCGCAGATGCTGCACGCCTTGCCGGCGACGCCGACGTACTTGAGGCGGCACGCCGCGTGCACCGAGCACTCGGCGACACGAACCGGCTCGAGGTCGTTCGCCGCCTCGCCGTCGGCCCTGCAACCGTCTCTGAGCTCATTGAATCTACCGACCTCTCGCAGCCACTCGTCTCCTGGCATCTCCGTCGCCTTCGCGACGCCGGCCTCGTCACCACCGAGAAGGTCGGCCGCGAGACGCTCTGCACGCTGCGCACCGAGACGATCGCCGAAGGGCACGCGCTCATGCTCTCCGCGCTTGGCGTGACGAATCCAGCAGCCTGGGTTGCGCCAACCGTTGCCCTTCCAGCAGCACAGCCACTTATTGATGCAGTGCGTGCAGGAGATGCATCGTGATGGCACGCAAGCGCGTTGTTCGCGGCAGCCTTCTCACCGGTGATGAGCGCGCGCGCATCAAGCGAATCGGCGAACCGATCGCACTCTTCCTCGGGCGCCTCGGCTTCTCTCCCGATGCGCTGACGCTGATTGGATTCAGCATCGTCCTCTTCGCCGCCGCCGCAGCAGCAGCGGGAGGCTGGGTGCTTGCAGCGCTCATCCTGATTGCAGGAACCTTGTTTGACGGGCTTGACGGCACCCTTGCGCGCGCAACAAATCGCGTGCGTCCATTCGGTGCCTTCCTCGACTCGTCGCTCGACCGAGCAAGCGAGGCGGTGATCTACGCGGGAATTACCGCAGGGGCCGCAATGAGCACAACAACGTTGAGTGGAAGCGGCCACCTTGAAGTGATCGGCCTCGCCACACTTGCACTCGGAACAGGTTCGCTCGTGAGCTACGTTCGTGCGCGTGGTGAGGGGCTCGGCGTTATCGCCGACAACGGGCTGGCACAACGTGGCGAGCGAGCCGCGATGCTCATCATCGGGCTCCTTGCCGGCGGCCTGATCAATGCCACATGGCTTGCTGGCGCACTCGCGCTCATCTGCGTCACCTCCACGATCACCGTCGTTCAGCGCGTTCTCTACATTCGCGATGCCCTCGAGAGTGGGGCACGCCAACCACGCGCGGCAAAACGCCGCGCCCATTGATGCTCGTCGTTCGGTAAACCGATCGACAAGTGAAGGCGGGTTCAGGCACTGAACCCACGAAGCGGAAGAACAGAGGAGAAAGGGGTAACCGGAGATGCAAGACTTGAACGGGCCACGCGCCCAATGGAACGCCCGACCGGCGCCGAAGACGCCAGTCAAGGCGACGAACCCGATCCGCGTTGCGATCGCGGGAGTAGGCAACTGCGCAAGCAGCCTTGTGCAGGGACGCTACTTCTATGCAGACGCAGCCAATGACGCCAAGGTTCCAGGGCTGATGCACGTCGATATCGGCGGGTATCACGTGCGCGACCTTGACTACGTTGCAGCCTTTGACGTGAACGTCACAAAGGTTGGCAAGGATCTTTCGGTGGCGCTCGGCGCACATCCGAACAACACCTGGACCTTCCAGGAGATCCCAACGACTGGCGTGATCGTGCAGCGCGGACCAACGCTGGACGGTATCGGCAAGTATTTGAAGGACGTCGTCCAAGAGTCGCCAGAGAAGCCGGTTGACGTTGCCGCGGTGCTCAAGGAGCGCAAGGTGGATGTGCTCGTCGCATATCTTCCAGTCGGCAGCGAAGAGGGGATCCGCTACTACGCCGAGCAGGCGATCAAGGCGGGATGCGCGTTCGTTAACGCAATCCCTGTCTTCATCGGCCGTGAGCCGGAGTGGCAGAAGAAGTTCGCCGCAGCTGGACTTCCAATCGTCGGAGACGACATCAAGAGCCAGGTCGGCGCAACGATTGCGCACCGCGTTCTTGCACGTCTCTTTGCCGATCGTGGCGTTCATCTCGACCGCACCTATCAGCTGAATTTCGGTGGCAACACCGACTTCCAGAACATGTTGGAGCGCGATCGACTTGAGAGCAAGAAGATCAGCAAGACGAATGCGGTCACGTCGATTCTTGACGAGCCGCTCGACGACGAGCAGGTCCACGTTGGTCCATCGGACTACGTGCCGTGGCTTCTCGATCGCAAGTGGGCAAACATCCGACTCGAGGGGACAACCTTCGGTGGGGTACCGCTCACGGCTGAACTAAAACTCGAAGTGTGGGACTCGCCAAATAGCGCCGGTGTTATCACTGACGCGATTCGTTGCGCGAAGCTCGGACTCGACCGGAAGCTTGCGGGGACGCTCGTTGCGCCTTCGTCATACTTCATGAAGAGCCCACCAATGCAGTTGCGCGATGACGTCGCCCACGCTGCAGTGGAGGCCTTCATCCGTGGTGAGGACAACCGTGTCCTCGATGGCAGCCAGGTGACGAAGGAGGGCTACCCCGCCTCCGAGTCGCTGAACTCCGTGCGAGCCTAAACGTTCCGCAGCAGGGCTCAGCTCCTCGCTGAACCCCGCCTTCACGAACAAGAGAGCCGTCACTCCCGCAAGGGGGTGGCGGCTCTCCCGTACACTCCCCCTAATGAGTGAACCGATGCCCATGCCAGAGCCGGCAACCCCCTCTCCGTTGCGCCGTAGTGGGGCTGCGCGCACCCCTGGCTACCTCATGCGCCGCGCCTGGGAGAAGTCGGTCTATGCCGGCTACCGCCTCCTGATGGCGATTGTCGGGATCCTCCCGCCACGCCCGGTTGAGGCACTCTTCTCAACCCTCGCCCCCCTTGCCTACCTGCTCTGGCCAGCAAAGCGACGCATCGCCGACAACAACGCTGCCGTCGTACTCGGACTCGCCGACGCCGAGGGTCGCCCGCTCCCAGGAGCCGCAGCAGCGGTTCGCGCGCGATCACTTGCAAACTATCGGAGCTACGGCCGCTACACCGCCGAGCTGCTCCGCCTCCCGAGTCGCTCACTCAAAGACATTGCCAGCGAAGTCGATCTGAGTGAAGCGGGAATCCTCGAGGAGCTGCGCGCGCGAGGTCAGGCCGCAATCTTTGTCGGCTTTCATGCGGGAAACAACGAACTTGGTGCGGCAAGTTTCGGTGAGCGTAACTACGACGTAAATGTTGTCGCAGACGACAGCGCCTTTCCAGAAATGTACGAGCTGCTGCGCCGCCTTCGCGCATCATGGGGGATCAAGGTGATTGACTGGCGCGCGATTCGCGAAGTGTTCACCGTCTTACGCCGCGGCGGCATCATTGTCTTACTCAGCGATTGGGGCTGGAAACCCGACGGGACGCCATGCATGCTCTTCGGACGCTGGACAACACTCCCGAGCGGACCGGCAGTTCTCGCCGCGCGCGGCAAGGCGCCAATCGTCCCGTTCTTCGTTCGACGCGAAGCGCCAGGAAAATTCTACATCGCGTTCGGCGCACCAATCGACGCAGGCAACGGCTCACCTGCAGCACAGGTTGCTGCAACACAAGCGACAGCGCACGCAATGGAACAACTTATTCGTACAGAGCCAACGCAGTGGAACTGCTTCAAGCCACTCTGGCCAAGTGCGCACGAACAAGAGCGACTTAAGGATCTTGCAGCAACAATGTCGGCAGAGGTTGTGTGAGATGCGAATAATGCAACGCATCGTTGGCAGCATCGCAATCGCCGCACTCGAAGGTGTCTCGTACCTGCCCGAATCACTCCTCCTTGGTATCGCGCGCGGGTGGGGGCAGCTCGGTCCGCGCGTGCAGCGTGCGCGAGCGGCACGCGCCCGCATCAACCTTGCACGCGTCTATACATATCGTGACGGCACTGCGCCAACAAGCGCAGCGCTGAGCCGCGGTGTGCAACTGCTCTTTGAGCATCACTTGCGCTTCTACATTGAGACGGCACGAGCGCCGCGCCATAGTCGGCGCACGATCCTCGAACACGTCACCCTTGAAGACGCAGCAGCCGTCGACCGTGCGTTCGCACGCGATAAGGGGCCGGCGATCTTCCTCGCGGCACACTTTGGGGCGATCGAACTTCCTGGCGCCATCCTCTCAATGCGCTCGGGGCGAAACCCTGTTGCGCCAATGGAAGAGCTGAAGAACCCCTACCTCCAAGCCTGGATGTTGAAGGTGCGCGGTGAGGGGCTCGGATTGCGAATCATTCCGACGCGCGGTGCAGCCGCGGTGCTCTCCGCAGAGTTGGCTGCAGGGGGCATCATCGGCATGGTCGGTGACCGCAACATTGTGGGCGCGGGCGTCCCAGTGACATTCTTCGGCGCACCCGCGCGACTGCCGATCGGCCCCGCCCTGCTGGCCGTTGAGTCTGGTGCACGCCTGATCGTTGCCGCCGTGACGCGCGAGCCAGAGCGTCGCTATACCGGCTACATTCGCGTCGTTGATATCCCCACGTCTGGCGACCGCATGGAGCGGAGCCGTGCAGCAATCAACGGCGTTGCAGCGGCATTCGAAGAGCTCATCATGATGGCACCAGAACAGTGGTGGACACTCTTCTATCCAATTTGGGACGATCTACCCGCATGAGTACGAATGGCGCACGAAGTAGGGCCGATCTGCATATTCATACGATGGCGTCCGATGGCACCGCCGGCGTCTCGCAGGTGCTTGCCGCCGCAGAGGCGCAACACCTCGACGTGATTGCAATCACCGACCATGATCGAATCGATGCAGCACAGGCGGCGCAGGCGATGGCTGTCGCCCGCGGCCTTCACGTTGAGGTAGTTGTTGGCGAGGAGATCTCAACGTTGCAAGGTCACCTCGTTGCACTCTTCCTCAAGGAACGCGTCAAACCACTGCGCTCACTCCGTCGCACGATCGCCGAGGTGCATGAGCAGGGAGGGATCGCGATCTCAGCTCACCCGCTCTTTCCACACTTTCTCTGTACGCAAGAGGGGACACTCCGCTCCGTTGCGAGCGATCGAGACCCCGCCTGCCGGCCCGACGCGATCGAGATCTTCAACCCGACGATCTTCGGCACCTACCCACGGGCACGGGTGCAGCGGCTCGCTGCGGAGTTGAGGATCCCCGGCATCGGCGCATCAGATGCCCACGTGGTTGAGGCGATCGGGCGCGTCTGGAGCAGCTTCCCTGGGCGCGGGGCAGCCGACCTTCGCACCGCGATCCTCGAGGGAACAATCGAGCTCGGCGACGGCACCGATCACACGCTCATGGAGAGCCCGAGCATCTTCGGGCGCCAGATGCTGCGTAACCTGATCGGGCTCGGCCAGGATCTCGCCGGGCTCGCACGTCCGGTCTGGAGCCTCGGTGGCGCACGCCAGGGGCGCGACCTCGGCTACCCAGGGGGTCGCCAGCGCCCTGCCGTTTACGATCCACGTGCGCACCTGCGTGAGCATGAGAAGGAGAGGGGGGAGCAGCGATGAAGATTGGCTTGATCACCCCGTACGCCTACCCGATGCCGGGCGGCGTCAACGACCATGTCGGCAACCTCTACCGCGTACTGCGTTCACGCGGCCACGACGTGCGGATCATCACGAGTAGCCACGGCGTGCAGCGTGCGTCTGAAGGCGATGTGATTCGCATCGGCAAGGGGTTCAGCGTCCCGTTCAATGGATCAATGGGGACGATCACACTCAGCCCAACGTATCTGAGTCAGATGCGCCAACTGCTGGAGCGCGAGCGATTCGACGTGTTGCACTTTCACGAGCCGTTTGTTCCGTTCCTCAGCCTTGTCACGCTGAGCGTTTCAACATCCGTAAACGTCGGCACCTTCCACGCATTCGGCGGCCTCTCCGCAAGCTACGAGTTTGGTAAGCGCGCACTCGGTCACTACGCAGGGAAACTTCACGGACGCATCGCCGTGAGCTCTGCAGCGCGCCATTTCATCAGTCGCTACTTTCCAGGCGAGTACAAGATCCTTCCTAACGGGGTGGACCCACTCAGCTACCAGCGCGCCGTACCAATCGCTCGCTATCGCGATGGAGTCCCGAACATCTTCTTTGTTGGGCGCATGGAGTCGCGCAAGGGACTCATTCACCTCCTTCGCGCATTTCGCAAGTTGCAGATTGACGGCGTCCCATCTCGCCTCCTGATTGCTGGAACAGGACCAGGCGAGCGCGAAGCACGGCGCTATGTGCTTACGCGCCAACTCGACAATGTCGAGTTCCTTGGCCGCGTGTCCGAAGAGGAGAAGCGCCAACTGTTTAAGACGGCCGACATCTACGTGTCACCAGCAACCGGACGTGAGTCGTTTGGCATTGTGCTGCTTGAGGCAATGTCTGCCGGCGCGCCGATCATCTGCTCCGATATTCACGGATACCGAGCGGTGGTGCGTCGCGACCGCGAAGCACTTCTCGTCCCGCCAGGTGACTCAGAGGCACTCGCCGATGCGCTACGTCGTCTCATTGAGGATCCAGAGCTTCGCGCACGACTCTCCAAATCAGGCGTAGAGCGCTCGGAGTTGTTCAGCTGGGAACATGTCGGCGCATCGGTCGAGGAGTACTACGGCTTCGTGATCCGACGGCTCGCCGATGAGGGTCGACTCCCGAGTGGCTTCTCAGCGCCAATCCCGCCACCGCCCGGCCCCCGACAGCGCAAGGGCTAATCCAACCGCAAGACTACGCAGCAGCGCAGCGCGCAGCAAGCTCGCACAAGAGTCGCGCAGTCAGGCCCCATGCACGTCGATTTCCAGGGAGTGTGATCACGCCATAGCGAAGCGAAACCCCACGCTCGATCGCATCTACCTCAAGGATTGGAAGTCGCGGATCAAACAATCCGAGTTCTGCCCCGAGCGTCCCGGCAACCTCACTCGGCTCAGGAACGATCACTGGAACACGTGGTGCAATGGCGACGAGAACTTCAACGCTGTAATCACTCGTCGGCACATACGCTGCATCGAGTGAGCCGACAAAGGTGATCCCCTGCGCGGCATCACTAGCGTCAAACCCGAGCTCCTCATGAAGTTCGCGAATCGCTGTCTGCATCGGAGTTTCACCCGGCTCGGCTTTGCCACCTGGGAGCGCAACCTGCCCACCATGGACGCCACCATCTGTGCGCTCAATGAGCAGCACCTGACACTCGTAAGGATGAATATCGCTGCCACTTCCGCCGCCGACGCTATTGCACGAACTGCGTGCGGTAGGCGGGATAAGCAGCGCGGTAACAACAGCGCGACGCAGTGTGCGACCAACTGGTGGCGTATGCGGAACCGCTACGAGGTCGGGCAAGACGCGCGGCGTTAAGGCCGCCGGAAGTGCAATCGGGAGCGGCGCGAGCGCTCCATGCTCGTCACGTACGAGCGCAGCTCGCACTCGCTCCGTCAGTCGCTCGAGTGCGTCTAGCTCGGTCGTACGTGCCCCCCAGGTGCGCGAACGGCGATCCGTGGCCGTACTGGGCTCGCAGTTGCTGGCAGTGGCCGCGGCTTGCGTCGCAGCGCGTGCTCAAGAACCTGGCCGATCGTGTCGACCGGGATGATCTTCAGGGCCTTCCGAATCTCTTCCGGAACATCCTGCAGATCCTTCTCGTTCTTCTTCGGAATGAGCACGATACGAGCACCAGAGGCATGCGCCGCGAGCGCCTTGCTCTTCAGCCCGCCGATCGGGAGCACCCGCCCACGCAGGGTGATCTCGCCCGTCATCGCAACGTCTTTTCGCACCGGGATGCCCGTGAGCGCCGAGACGATCGCGGTCGCCATCGTCACGCCAGCCGAAGGCCCATCCTTCGGGATCGCACCAGCCGGAACGTGGATGTGGAGCCCGGTCTTCTCGAAGCGTTCCGCGGGGATTCCCAGCTCCGCACCGTGCGACTTGATCCAGGTCAGCGCGGCTCGCGCCGACTCCTTCATCACGTCGCCCAACTGCCCGGTCAGGATCAACTCCTCACGGCCATCCATGACGCCAACCTCGACGGCGACAACGTCACCACCCGTTGGGGTGACGACAAGCCCAATTGCCGAGCCGATCTGGTCATCGGCATCCATCTCGCCGTATTCATGTCGCTCTGGGCCAAGCCAGGTCGCCATCTTCTTCAGATCAACGACACCCTTGCGCGACTTCTTCTCTGCAACGCTTCGTGCAACCTTGCGCATGAGCGTGGCGATCTCGCGTTCGGCGTTGCGAACACCAGCTTCGCGCGTGTAGTGTCGAATCAGGTGCACGAGCGTCTCGTCGGGGATCGTCACCTGCGACTCCTTCAAGCCGTGATTCTCTCGCTGCTTTGGGATGATGTAGCGCTTTGCAATCTCTACCTTCTCGACCTCGGTGTACCCAGGAATCTGAATGATCTCCATGCGATCGCGGAGCGGCGCGGGGATCGTGTCGAGTTGATTCGCAGTTGCAACGAAGAGCACCTGCGAAAGGTCAAACTCCACCTCAAGATAATTGTCTTGATACGTAGAGTTCTGCTCTGGATCAAGCACCTCAAGGAGCGCCGACGACGGATCGCCGCGGAAGTCCGCACCGAGCTTGTCGATCTCATCAAGCATGAAGACAGGATTCTTCGTTCCCGCCTGCTTGATCCCTTGCACGATGCGACCAGGAAGCGCACCGATGTAGGTGCGCCGGTGGCCGCGGATCTCTGCCTCGTCATGAAGTCCACCGAGGCTCATGCGTACAAATTTCCGTCCCATCGCTCGCGCGATCGACTTACCGAGTGAGGTCTTACCAACACCAGGAGGCCCCGCGAAGCAGAGGATCGGGCTCTTCACCTGCGGCGCAAGCTTGCGCACCGCGAGGTACTCAACGATTCGCTCCTTCACCTTCTCGAGTCCGTAGTGATCCTCATTCAGCACCTTTGCGGCACCTGCGATGTTCAACTGATCCTCGGTTGATTCGTTCCACGGCATGGAGATCAGCCAGTCGACATAGGTGCGAATGACGCCAACCTCTGGCGAGGCAGACGGGATTCGGCTCATCCGGTCGAGCTCCTTCAGTGCGCGCGACTTCGTCTCGGCCGGCATGCCCGACGCTTCGACCTTCTCGCGCAACTCGTTCGCCTCTGCCTGTTGCGGGTCGTCTTCCCCGAGCTCGCGCTGGATCGCCTTCATCTGTTCGCGCAAGAAGTATTCTCGCTGACCCTTATCCATCTCCGATTTCACCTCGGACTGGATGCGACCCTTGATCTCAAGGATCTCAATCTGCCGCGCGAGGAAGGCGGAGACATACTTGAGGCGGTCGACAACATCGATCGTCTCTAGCAGCTCCTGTCGCTGCTCCGTTGTCATATCGGGCGTATAGGCGGTCATGTCTGCAAGAAGGCCAGGATCACTAATGTTCTTTGCGGCAACAGCTGCTTCAGGCGGCACTGGTGCACCAGAGGTCACGTACGTCTCAACCTGTGTCTGGATGCTCTTCATAAGCGCCTCTACCTCAACGCCCTCAGCATGCGGCGCCTCAATGATCTCGGCCTTCAACGCGAGGTAGCTGCCCGACGTATCGAGCCCGCGAACAGCAATGCGCTTCTGACCCTGCACAACGGCGCGTAGCGTGCCGTCGGGAAGGTTCACCACCTGAGCGATCTTTGCGAGCGTGCCCATGCGGTGCAACTGCTCAACGCCATCAACCTGCTCCTGCTCGGGCTCACGCTGTGTGACGAGTGCGAGCCAACCTCCGGCCTCAACCGCGGCACGAATTGCGGCAACGCTCTTATCGCGTCCAACCTTGAGTGGCGCGACCATCTCGGGGAAGATCACGATCTCGCGGAGTGGAACAAGCGGGAAGCTTCCTGAACCGGTTGGCACAATGGAACCGTCCTCTTCGGCGGCCTCGACCGCCTCGTCGATTTCGAGCTGCTCGACCTCATCCAACTCAAGCTCGAGGTCGTCGTTCATCTCACGCTCGTTCATCGTCGTGCTCCTTTCGCTGTCGCCTTTTCGCTTCGCTCATCGCGTCCCTCTTCATAGAGTCGCTCGAGGATCCGCTCCCCCAACCGCTCCTCAAGTTCAAAGAGGAGCTTCACCCCTGCAAGATTGACGCCCAACTCTTGGGTGAGGTGGCGGATCCAAAGGATTCGCCGGAGGTCATTGGCGGAGAAGAGGCGGATGTTCGTCTCGGTTCGCGAGGGGCAGATCAGCCCCTCTTCCTCGTAGATGCGCAAGGTTCGAGGGTGAACCTGGAGCAGGCCAGCTGCCACGCTGATGACGTAGACCGGCTGTGCTGGATCAATGACCCCTTCCACCCTGAACATAGGCACATCCTAGAACCATATCAATGGTGTTGTCAAGTTACTTATCCACATTTTGGTAGGGCGAGAGAGGGTGGCTGCTCCTCCAATTAAAGTGGCTCGCCGCTAGTCGGGAAGGTGGCGGCGGTACGGGATGTCGAGAACGACGGTATTTGCGCGACCGATGAGCGCATCGCGCAGCCGCTTCCCATTGCCGTTATGGAGGACCCGGTCCCACCAGTGTCGGCCGGAATACTCGGGAACCATCACCACCGTCATGAACTTCTGGCCATGGTCGTCGAGCTCCTCTTCGATCTCATCCAGGTAGTGGATGAGTGGCTCGATAATTGCGCGGTAGGGCGAGAGAATCGTCACGAGCCGAACGTCAGGGAAGTGGTGCTCAAAGCGCTCACGGATTTGATGTTCTTCTTCTTCGTCGAAGACAACGCGCAACGCAATGATCTCGCCGCCACCACTTGCGAGGAGTCGGCCAACGTTTACTGCGCGAACGGTTGAGCGATTGATCTCACCAAACGGGGCAAAGATACGTCGGTTTCGATGCAACCCCTCAAAGATCTTTTCTGCTGGTACGGCAAGCTCAGCCGTGTGCAGCGCATATTGATGTTTCACCATCAACATGAATGCGGTAAGTAGGGGGATCGCGATAAAGACGAGATAGCCACCGTCGCTGAACTTTGCGGCCGTGATAACAATCAATACAACAAACGTGACCACCGCGCCGATGCCGTTAAGGATTGCGCGCCCGCGCCACCCGTCGTTGCGTAAGCGTCGCCAATGGACAACCATACCCGCTTGGCTGATGGTGAAACCGATGAAGACGCCAATCGCATACGCAGGAACGAGGTCGGTGACGATCGCACCGGTGGCAATGAGCAAGATTGAAGCGCAAATAGCAAGCAGGAGGATCCCTGAACCGAATGCAAGGCGACCACTGCGCTGCCCAACCTGACGCGG